>Ga0209987_10000109_pt1 | contig 36658 bp, 29 predicted proteins | sample N074metaG_FD_182134 | JGI IMG/M metagenome (GOLD analysis project Ga0209987, IMG submission 182134) | Deep subsurface microbial communities from Kermadec Trench to uncover new lineages of life (NeLLi) - N074 metaG (SPAdes) (version 2) | ecosystem: Environmental > Aquatic > Marine > Ocean trench...
ACGGCAACTCGAAGGAATCACGGCGGGACGCCGCTCCTACGGCAACTCGAAGGAATCACGGCGGGACGCCGCTCCTACGGCAACATGAAGTCGTAGGAGCGGCGTCCCGCCGCGATTCCTATTCGAGATTGAGAGAACGCATCTTTCGGGTCAGCGTATTCCTGCCCCAACCGAGGAGTTTCGCCGCCTGTTGCCGGTGGCCCTTCGCCCGTTCGAGCGCGATTCTTATCAGGGTCTTTTCGAACTCCGGAAGGGCCGCTTCGATGAGCGGGCTTTGCTGCTCGGAGCCGAGTTCCTGCTCTGCCCAGTAAGCGAGGCCTTGTGTCCATTCCTGTTGCGCACCTTTGCCGGCCAACCCGCCCAGGTCTTCCGGAACGTCGATTGCCGAGATGACGCCGCCGGGTGCAATCACGGTCATCCGCCGGGTTACGTTAACCAGCTGCCGTACATTTCCCGGCCATTCGTAACTCTGGAGAATATCCATTGCCTCGCTGTTCAGCGTTTTTGGCGGTATATCGAGTTCCCTGGCCGCATCGGCCATGTAATGGCTCAGCAACAGGGGTATATCCTGGCGCCGCTGACGCAGCGGCGGTGTATTGATACGGATGACATTCAGCCGGTGATAGAGATCTTCGCGAAAGCGGCCTTGTTCGACGGCCCGCGGCAGATCCTGATTGGTTGCAGCGATGACACGGACATCCACCTTGACCGATGTCTGTCCACCGACGCGATAGAACTCACTTTCGGCCAGCACGCGCAATAAACGTGTCTGCAAAGCCGGTGACATGTCACCGATCTCGTCGAGAAACAGGGTGCCGCCATCAGCTTGTTCGAAGCGCCCGATGCGCCTTGCATCGGCACCGGTAAATGCACCGCGTTCGTGGCCGAACAACTCAGTCTCCAGGAGCTCTGATGCGATGGCGGAAGTATTAAGGGCGACGAAGGATTTACCTGCGCGCGGACTGTGCTGGTGCAATGCTCTTGCAACGAGCTCTTTGCCGGTTCCGGATTCGCCGGTAATCAGGACCGTCATGCTCGAGCGCGCAAGCCTGCCGATGGAGCGAAATACCTCCTGCATAGCGGGTGCCCGGCCGATTAGCGACGGGATGTTCGCGGTATCGCCCGTAGTATCTCTGCCCGGCACATGGCCGACCTGCCTCGCAGCCTTCCTGACGAGTTCGATGACTTCATCGACATCGAATGGCTTGGGCAGGTATTCAAATGCACCGCCCTGGTACGCGGCCACTGCGTTCTCGAGATCCGTATAGGCGGTTACGACGATCACCGGCAGGTCAGGACAAATGCGGCTCAGCCGGTCGAGCAACGCCAGGCCATCCAGGCCCGGCATGCGCACATCCGTTATCAGGACGTCGGGCCTTTCTTTCTCGATGGCATCCAGAAGATGTTCGCCGCGCTCGAAACTTCGGGTACGCATGTGGGCCTGGCGCAGGGCCTTTTCGAGCACCCAGCGCACCGACTGATCGTCGTCAACGACCCAGACTTCGAGTTCATCGTTAGCCGGCAAGTGTGGCCTCCGCTGCGGTCAGCGGAATCCTGACGAGGAACACCGTGCGCCCCGGCCGGCTTTCGAATTCGATCAGGCCGCCGTGGCGGCTTATGAGTTCCTGCGCTGCGGGCAGCCCAAGGCCGGTGCCGTCCGCCCGGCTGGTCACGAGTGGATAGAAAATGGAGTCCCGCAGGTCCGGCGGTATCCCCGGGCCATCATCTTCTATCTCTATGCTTGCCACAGCGGCATGTCGTATATCGCCAATCGTGAAATTCATAATGGCGCGAGTGCGCAGCGTAATTTCGCCCTGTCCATCGAGCGCCGTGATCGCGTTTTGCAGCAGGTTCAGAAATGCCTGCACCATCTGATCGCGGTCCAGATGAAACAGCGGCAAGCCCGGATCGTAATCACGCCGGATACTTATTCTTTTCTGTCCCGGCTCTACAAGCCGCACAACATATTCAAGCAGTTCATGTACGTTGACTGCCTGCTTGTTCAGCGGCCCACCGGGTCCCAGCAATCTGTCAACAAGGCTGGCGAGCCGATCGGCTTCGCTGATGATGACGCTCGTGTATTCCTTCAGTTCATCGCTATCGAGTTGCCGTTCCAGTAGTTGCGCAGCACCGCGCAGGCCGCCAAGAGGGTTCTTGATTTCATGTGCAAGCTGCCGGATCATCTGCCGCCCGGCGCCGTGTTGAATGATCAGTGCGTTTTCCCGGCTTATCCTGGAGCGGCGGGTGACATCAGTCATTTCGACCAGGAGACGAGCCTTCTCTGATAGCTCACGCAACAAAGAGACGCGGCAATCGATCATGCGTTCCTCACGCTGAACCTCTGTACTCCCAAGGCGCATTTCATTGGCATAGGTAACGCCGCTCTCCAGCGTGCGCATGAGAATGTCCCGGAACTCGCGGTCATCGCCAAGCAGTTGCAACAGCGGCTGGCCGCACGCGCGATGCTGGCTAATGCCGAGCAGGTTTTCCGCCGCGGGATTCAGGTCTTCGATCAGAAGATTTCGATCGATGATGATGACGGCTGTGATCAGGTGCTCCAGCACCCGGCCACGTTGCGGTGGATCACCGCCGTGCCTGGTTTTCCTGCCCGGGGGTTTGCCGGCGCCTAGTTGGCGGGGCGCCTGGTGATCGTGTTCTGCTGCACGTAGAAACGGTTCGGCATGCTGCGAATCATCATCGTGCCCGAGGCGTCGATGATCTCCGCCTGGATATTGTGCACGCCCCGCCAGACTTCTTCGATCTCGAAACTCGTGCGAGTCACCATCCTCGGCGTACCATCGAAATACACCCGAATACGATGATCCGATTGCAGTGCCGGTTGCACGTTGAGCGTGACACTCAGGACGCCCTCTATGTTCCATAGCGTCTCTTCTGCAAGCGGTGCACCGATCGTAAGCGACTCGTAGCGGAATGCCGGGGTTTCTTCAGCCGCTTCGTCAGCCGCGCCGGTATCAGCTCTTGCGGCGGGCGGTGGCGCGGGCCTTGGACGGCGTCCATCGGAAACCAGTTGTACCCGTTCCGCACCCTCTTGCGGCCGGTCCGAGTAATGCACGATGCCGTCCTCATCCGTCCACTTGTAAGCCTGCGCCAGTACGACCCCGGCGGCGAGGGTGGCGATGAGCGTAATAATTGTTCGCTTGGGCATAGGCTTAGCATAGCAGTGCTACTTTCATTTTGACCAGTGACCGGGCGATAAAGTGCCGCCCGGGTCACAGTTTTTGCCCCGGTTTGTGGGCCCGGGACCCGCACACCGGCGATTTCCGGTCTGGCCCCACCACCTGGGCTCAGAGGCTGTAGTACATGTCGAATTCGACCGGATGCGTGGCCATGCGCAGCCGAACCACATTTTCGTTCTTCAGTTCAAGGTAGGCATCGATCAGGTCGTCGCTGAATACATCGCCGGCTTTCAGGAAATCACGGTCTCCATCAAGGGCCTCCAGCGCCTCGTCCAGCGAGAGCGCAACCACCTTCAGATTCATTTCCTCTTCCGGCGGCAGGTCGTACAGATCCTTGTCCATCGGGTCACCCGGATGAATCTTGTTAGTGATGCCGTCGAGGCCCGCGAGCATCATGGCCGAGAACGCCAGGTAGGGGTTGCCCATTGAATCCGGGAAGCGGACTTCGATGCGACGCCCCTTTGGATTTGACTCATAAGGGATGCGAATCGATGCAGAGCGATTGCGCGCCGAATATGCAAGGATGGTTGGCGCTTCGAAGCCAGGCACAAGACGTTTGTAACTGTTGGTTGCGGCGTTGGTGAACGCGTTCAGAGCCTTGGCATGCTTGATGGTGCCTCCTATGTAATAGAGCGCCGTTTCCGATAAACCGCCATAACCGTCACCTGTAAACAAATTGACGCCATCTTTGAACAATGACTGGTGAACGTGCATGCCGTTGCCGTTATCGTTGACCAGCGGTTTCGGCATGAAAGTCGCGGTCTTTCCGTAGCTGTGTGCGACGTTGTGTACCACGTACTTGAAAATCTGCACCTCGTCGGCCTTGCGCGTTAAGGTATTGAATTTAACGCCAATTTCGCACTGGCCGGCAGTGGCAACCTCATGGTGATGCACCTCTGTTTCAAGGCCCATTTCCTCCAGCGCGAGGCACATTGCAGAACGTATATCGTGCAGCGAGTCGACCGGCGGCACCGGGAAGTAACCCCCCTTGACGGTCGGCCGGTGACCGGTGTTGCTGTCGTCATAACTGCGGCTCGTGTTCCAGGCGCCCTCGCTTGAGTCAACCGAATAAAATGCGCCCTGCATCGTGTCGTCCCAACGGACGTCGTCAAACACGAAGAACTCGTTTTCCGGCCCGAAATATGCGGCGTCGGCAACGCCCGTCGATTTCAAATAAGCCTCGGCACGATCGGCCAGCGATCGTGGGCAGCGATGGTAGCCCTGCATCGTCGTCGGTTCGATGACATTGCAACGCAGGTTCAGCGTCGTGTCTTCGGAAAAAATATCGAGTACCGCGGACGCCGCATCTGGCAGCAGAATCATGTCTGACTCGTTGATGCCCTTCCATCCGGCAATCGAGGAACCGTCGAACATTTTGCCCTCTTCGAAAAGATCCTCATTCAGGGCGTGCCCCGGGATGGTGACATGCTGTTCCTTGCCCTTCGTATCGGTAAAGCGCAGGTCGATGAACTTCACGTCGTTGTCTTTGATCAGGCCGAGAATCTCAGCGGGGGTCATGGGGCATTCCTCCAGTTAGGGTTAAATATGAATGGACGAGTCACGCGCCGCGCCATGCCTGAGCGGTCCGCGGTTGGTGCCGAATGTCCTTCTGAAATGCATGAACTGTGCCAGCTGGCGCATGCACTTAAATAACTGATTTCTAACGACTCTTTATCCGGCGGCCACCTCAGGTATGCACCACCCTGGTGCACAGCCAGACCCGGGTGCACCAGTGTAGTGCAGCAGACATTCCATTGCACCGGTTTGGCGCGATTATCTGATGGAGCCCGCGCCAGCCATGATTTTGGGGCCATCACAAGGGCCAATATGCGGTTATACTGCGCGCCTCGAAGCCGCTCGAATGGGGCGGCCAGAGCGCCCAAATTCATTGATCGACAAGGAAAACCCGTCCTCCATGCAGACCTTTCAGGAGCTGATTCTCGCGCTGCAACAGTTCTGGGCGGACCGCGGCTGCGTGATTGCACAGCCCTATGACATGGAAATGGGCGCCGGGACCTTTCATCCGGCGACCTTCCTGCGCAGCATCGGTCCGGAGCCATGGAGTTGCGCCTATGTGCAGCCGTGCAGGCGACCCACCGATGGTCGCTACGGAGATAACCCCTTCCGCTTGCAGCACTACTACCAGTATCAGGTCGTCTTGAAGCCGTCGCCGGAGGATTTTCAGGAGCTGTACCTTGATTCACTGCGTGCGATTGGCATCGATTTAAGCGTACATGACGTTCGCTTCGTCGAAGACGACTGGGAGTCGCCAACGCTGGGCGCGTGGGGCCTCGGTTGGGAGGTCTGGCTGAACGGCATGGAAATTACGCAGTTCACTTATTTTCAGCAAGTCGGCGGTCTCGAGTGCAAGCCGGTGACCGGCGAGCTTAGCTATGGTCTCGAGCGACTTGCGATGTACCTGCAGGACGTGGCAAGCATCTTCGATATTACCTGGACAAATGGCCCGCTGGGACGCATAAGCTATGGCGACGTTTATCACCAGAACGAAGTCGAGCAATCACGTTACAATTTTGAAGAGGCGGACATCGAGGCGTTGTTCTCGGCTTTCGATCAAGCCGAAAGAGAGAGCCAGCGGCTGATTGAGTGTGGGCTGCCATTACCCGCGTACGAGCAAATGCTGAGGGCTTCTCACACGTTTAATCTGCTCGATGCGCGCCGGGCCATTGCGGTCAGCGAGCGACAACGATTCATCCTGCGCGTGCGCACGATCGCGCGCAGCATTGCCGAGGCCTATTACGCGAGCCGGGAAGCGCTGGCTTTTCCAATGCTGAGCGCATCCGGCAGGCCGGCAGACAGCTAATGACCAAAGCGGATACCGCTGATTTCCTGGTCGAAATCGGAACCGAGGAGCTGCCGCCCAAGGCCTTGCGGAGCCTGATGAATGGGTTTGCCGCCACCCTGGCCGAAGGGCTGACCCGGAACCGGCTGAGCCACGAAAGTGTTGCTGGTTACGCCAGCCCACGCCGCCTTGCGGCGCTGGTTTCTGGCCTGGCGTTCACCCAGGAAGGACGTGAAACACTTAAGAAAGGTCCGTCGGTATCGATCGCAATTGACGACGAGGGCAATCCTACGCAAGCGGGGCTCGCGTTCGCCAGCAAGTGCGGCGTCGATTTCGAGGTGCTAGCTCGCGAGCAAACCAACAAAGGTGAGTGGCTGAGCTACAGCGCAGTTGATCAGGGACAAGCGGCCGCTGCGCTGTTGCCCGACATTGTGGCGCACGCGCTCAATGCGTTGCCGATTCCACGCCGCATGCGCTGGGGAGACCGTGACACCGAGTTTGTACGGCCGGTGCACTGGCTCCTGATGTTGCATGACAGGAAGACGGTACCCGGGTCTGTGCTTGGCGTGCCATCTGGCAACGTGACGCGCGGTCATCGTATTCACGGGCCCGGGGAAATCAAAATTTCCGAGCCCGGCAAATATCTTTCGGTGCTGGAGCACAAGGGCTTTGTGATCGCCGACTTCGACGCCCGCCGTAAGAAAATTGTTGACGGGGTCACGGTGGAAGCAAACAAGGCGAACGGAATCGCCGTTACCGACGCAGCGCTGTTTGATGAGGTCACCGCATTGACGGAATGGCCGGTACCGATGACCGGCAAATTCGACGAGTCGTTCCTGGCGTTACCTGAAGAAGTCATTGTTGCCACACTGACTGGTCACCAGCGTTATTTTCCCGTCGTCGATTCGAAGAGTGATCTGTTGCCGGTGTTCATCACGGTTGCAAACCTGGAAAGCAAGAATCCTGACAGGGTTCGCGAAGGCAATGAACGAGTTATTCAGTCGCGACTCGCGGATGCGGCTTTCTTTTGGGAGTCAGACCTTCAGACAACGCTGGGTAGCAGGGTCGATGCCTTGGAAAACGTCGTCTACCAGAAAGGGCTCGGCAGCTTGCACGACAAGAGCATTCGTACAGCCGCGCTCTCGAGCCTGATAGCGAAGCAACTCGGGATCGATGCCGAACCGGTCACCCGGGCAGCAGTCCTTGCGAAATGCGACCTGCTGACCGGCATGGTTGGGGAGTTTCCCGAATTGCAGGGCGTCATGGGCCGCTACTATGCCGAGTCCGGTGGCGAGGAAGCGGCCGTCGCCGCGGCGATTGGCGAGCAGTACCTGCCCCGTTTCGGCGGGGATTTCCTGCCGACGTCCGCGGCCGGGCAGGTGCTCGCGGTTGCCGACAAGCTCGACACCCTCGCCGGTATCTTTGTGCTGGGCAAGAAGCCTTCAGGAAACCGCGATCCTTTCGGCTTACGGAGAGCCGCCCTCGGCGTCATTCGCATACTCATTGAAAAATCGCTGGACATCGATTTCGCGGAAGCCCTCAAGGCCGCAATTGTTCAGCAGCCGGCCTCCGGCGCTGATCACGGCGCGCTCAGGACGGAGCTTTACGATTTTTTCGTGGACCGGTTGCGTCGCTATTACCTTGACCAGGACGCGGGCATTACGGCAGAAGTGTTTGCAGCCGTCCGCGCCAAACGGCCCGCCTCGCTCAATGATTTCGATCAGCGGCTCAAGGCCGTCGCTGCGTTTTCCCGGCTTGGCGCCGCTGCGAGCCTCGCCGCCGCCAACAAGCGGACAGCGAATATTCTGCACCAGGCCGAATACCATGATAGCGGCAAGCCGGACCCGGCTCTGCTCGACGATGCTGCAGAGAAAGCGTTGTACGAAGCACTGAACACCGCGAAGCGGGAAATCCGCCCGTTATTGAAGAAGCGCGCTTACACAGAGGCGTTGATGGAGCTGTCGAGCTTGCGGCAGCCCGTGGACACGTTTTTTGACGAGGTGATGGTGATGACTGACGATGAAGTAGTCCGGCGGAACCGCCTTGCGTTGTTGTCGGAGCTACGCGCATTGTTTCTGAATATTGCCGACGTATCCCGGTTGACGCCAGGACCGGAGTGAATTTTGGCGCCGCGGCTCGTAATTCTTGATCGCGATGGTGTGATCAATCATGACTCGGACGAATTCATAAAGACGCCCGCTGAATGGCTGCCGATTGATGGCAGCATCGAGGCCATTGCGAGGCTGTCCAGCGCCGGCTTCACAGTCGCTGTTGCCACGAATCAATCCGGCATTGGCCGCAAACTCCTCGACAAACCCGCACTCAATGCGATGCATGACAGGCTGCGCGCACTGGTGAAGGACGCTGGCGGCGATCTGGATCGTATTGTTTATTGTCCACACCATCCGGACGATGGCTGCGAGTGCAGAAAACCGGCACCGGGACTTTACAAACAACTGTCCCGCCAGTACGGCGTACCGCTCGACGGTGTTCCGATTGTTGGTGATTCCGAACGGGATCTCGAGGCTGCGCGGGCGGTTAATGCGCGACCGATTCTGGTGTTAACGGGCAAAGGCAGCAAAACCGCCGCTGATCTGCAGCAACGCGGAGACAGCGTAGAGACTTTTGCGGATCTGGATGCTGCAGCAACACAATTGATTGCGGAAACCAGGAAGCAGGCCTCCTGACATGTTGGTGTTGCGGTCGCTCCTGTTCCAGTTCTATTTTTTTGCGTCGGTCGTCATCGCTTCAATGTCGATTTTCCTGATGTGGCCGTTTCCTTTTGCGGTGCGCTCTGCGATAGCGAGGAACTGGGGCAAAAGCATGCTATGGGTTGGGCGTATCGTTTGTGGTCTGGACTATGTGATCGAAGGACGGGAAAATATCCCGGCGGAACCCAGCGTCATCATGATCAAACACACCACGGTGTTTGAAACCTACGCCCAGCTCGCGATCTTTCCGCCGCAAACCTGGGTAGTGAAACAGGAGCTCCAATGGCTACCATTGTTCGGCTGGGGTCTTGCCGCCATGCGGCCGATAGCCATCGATCGCGGTGCCGGCCACACTGCGGTGGCACGGGTGATTGAGCAAGGGCGCGAGCGCCTTGCCAGGGGAATCTGGATAACGATTTTTCCCGAGGGCACCCGCGTGCCAGCCGGGCAAACCAAAAAATTCGGGGTCAGCGGTGCGGCATTGGCCAAGGAGGTTGGTTGCCTCATAGTCCCGGTGGCACACAACGCCGGCGATTTATGGCCGCGGCGAGGGCTTATCAAAAAGCCCGGCCTGATCCGTTTTTGCATCGGGCCGCCGGTCGACCCGGCCGGCCGGCCACCCAAAGAGACCAACCGGATCGTGCAGGACTGGATCGAGACCAAAATGCACGAAATCAGCGCCAGCTATCAAGATCGGGCGTCAACCTCGTGACAACAACGCTGGCTTTTGATGTTTATGGCACGCTGATCGATCCGTTTGGCATCTCGCAACGATTGCAAAGCATCGCGGGCGACAAGACGCCGGCCTTCGCACAACTGTGGCGGGATAAACAGATTGAGTACCTGTTTCGGCGCGGACTCGGCCGCGACTATCGGCCGTTTTCCGTTTGCACGAGTCAGGCGCTCGACTACACTGCTATGCAATTACAGGTTGAATTGTCTGTCGTTGTCAAACAGGAGCTCCTCGCACAGTATCGGGAGTTACCGGCCTATGAAGAGGTGGCGGAATCTTTGCACGGATTGAAGGACGCCGGATACCGTAACTTCGCGTTTTCAAACGGTGAGCCGGATGAGCTGGCATACCTGCTCGCGCACGCCGGGCTCGATGCAGCGTTAGACGGGATCGTCAGCGTTCACGATGTGCAGAGCTTCAAACCGGACCCTGCTGTTTACAAACACTTCCTGAAGGAAACTGGTGCTGCACAGGAAGATACCTGGCTCGTGTCGGGCAATCCGTTTGATGTCATCGGTGCCCACACGGCCGGCTGGAGAACTGCATGGGTAAAGCGCAGTCCGGCCGCCGTTTTTGACCCATGGGACATAGAGCCTGACGCAATCGTCGCGGACACAAGTGAACTTGTAAGCGTTGTTGTCTAAATATCGAGATTGGTGACCATCATGGCGTGCTTCTCGATGAATTCTCTGCGCGGTTCCACATGGTCACCCATGAGCATCGTAAAGATTTCGTCTGCCTTAACGGCGTCGTCTATTCTTACCTGCATCAGGCGGCGGGTTTCCGGATTTACCGTGGTGTCCCACAACTGCTCCGGATTCATTTCGCCGAGGCCCTTATAACGCTGGATTGACTGGCCCTTGCGCGCTTCGCTCATCATCCAGTCGACGACTTCTGCAAACGAATTGACGGTCAGGCGTTTTTCACCACGCTCTACATAGGCACCGTCACCAAGCAACTCTCTCAGCTTGCCGGCCAGGGACATGATGTGTCGATATTCGCTGGTGTCGAAGAACTCCCTCGGGATGTAGCGGGTAGTACTTATGCCGTGCTGCATTTTGCGAACCGCGACGCGCACGCCCTCGCCCTCTCCGTCACCGCGATCGAGCTCTGCAATATAGGCACCGCCGTTACTTACCACAGCGCGATCCCCGGTTTCGTTCGGCAGGGCTGCAGAAAGTTTCCTGGTCCAGGCAGACAGCGCATCCAGGTCTTCCAAAGTCTTGTCTGTGATTTCCGGTAATTTACTCAGCGTGCGCAATACGGTTTCGTCGTAACGATTCGACAAGCGGCCTATGATGCCCTCGACTGTCATGTGTTCCTTCGCCAGCTCCTCCAGGGCGGCGCCAGTCAAGGCCGGGGCATCGGCAGTCACATGCAACGCCGCGCCATCAATCGCGGCGCTCAACAGGTGCGCATTCAGTTCTGCGTCATCTTTTACGTAAACCTCCTGCTTGCCCTTCTTGATCTTGTAGAGCGGCGGTTGCGCAATATAAATATGGCCGCGCTCGATAAGCGCCGGCATTTGCCGATAGAAAAACGTCAATAGCAGGGTACGAATGTGCGAGCCATCGACATCGGCGTCAGTCATGATGATGATGCGGTGGTAACGCAGCTTCTCAACATCAAAATCTTCCCGGCCGATTCCCGTGCCCAGTGCAGTGATCAATGTGCCAACTTCAGCGGAGGACAGCATCTTGTCGAAGCGGGCTTTTTCAACATTCAGGATTTTGCCCTTCAGCGGCAGGATGGCCTGTGTGCGGCGATCACGACCCTGTTTCGCGGAACCCCCTGCAGAGTCACCCTCCACCAGGAATATTTCAGACAGTGCCGGATCTTTTTCCTGGCAGTCCGCTAGCTTGCCCGGCAGTCCTGCGATGTCGAGTGCGCCCTTGCGGCGTGTCATTTCACGCGCTTTTCGAGCGGCGTCCCTGGCACGGGCGGCGTCGATAATCTTCGAGACGATTAACCTGGCTTCCTGAGGATGCTCGAGCAAAAAGTCCTCTAGGCAACCGGCCATCACTGATTCTACAATGCCTTTAATTTCAGATGAAACTAATTTGTCCTTGGTTTGTGACGAAAACTTGGGGTCCGGGGCCTTGACCGACAATACTGCCGTCAGGCCTTCGCGCGCATCATCGCCACTCGGCGTAAATTTGTCCTTGCGCCCGGACAGCTCTTTTTCGATGTAGCTGTTCAGGGTCCGCGTCAACGCACTACGAAAGCCGGCAAGGTGGGTGCCGCCATCCCGCTGCGGGATGGTATTCGTGTAGCAGAACATGTTCTCCTGGTAGCCGTCGTTCCATTGCAGCGCCGCCTCAACTGTCACTCCGTCCTTTTCCTTCTGAAAATGGAAAACCGTGGGATGTATCGGCGTCTTGTTGCGATTCAGGTGCCCAACGAAGGCGCGAATGCCGCCGTCATATTCGAACACCTCTTCTTGTTCGTCGCGTTCATCGACCAGCTTGATGCGCACACCGGAATTCAGAAATGACAGCTCGCGGAGCCGCCTTGCGAGTATGTCGTAGTGGTATTTGATGTTGGTAAAGGTATTGGCGCTGGGCTTGAAGCGCAGCGTCGTGCCGGTTTTATCGGTGTCTCCGGTCTCTGCGATGGGGGCAACCGGCTCGCCATGTCGGTATTCCTGCTGGTGGATCTTGCCGTCACGATAGATAGTCAGCACCAGGTGCTCGGAAAGCGCGTTAACCACCGAAACGCCAACGCCATGCAGACCGCCGGACACCTTGTAGGAGTCGTCATCGAACTTACCGCCAGCGTGCAACACGGTCATAATGACCTCGGCGGCGGAACGCCCCTCCTCCGGGTGTAAATCGACTGGAATTCCCCGCCCGTCGTCAGTGATCGTGACTGATTCGTCTGCGTGAATTGTTACCGTGATGACGCTGCAATAACCAGCCAGCGCTTCGTCGATCGAGTTGTCGACAACCTCGAAAACCATGTGGTGTAAACCGGTCCCGTCGTCGGTATCTCCAATGTACATTCCCGGCCGTTTCCGGACTGCCTCAAGGCCCTTTAACACCTTGATATTACTGGAAGTATATTCTATGTCGTCGGTCATTCGAGATCCCTTGAACTTAACCAGAACATTGTACCATTTAGGGCTAAATAAAGGGCCTCAAAAACCGTTCTGAAAACATGTTTTAGGCAGGTTTTTCGGCCCCGCAGATGAATCGTGCGAAATCAGGAAATCGTCAAGAAAAGCGATGTCATTGCGCGGAGGTCGAAGCCCGACGCGGCAACCCCTTAATAAATTCACGATGCCATTGGCAGGTTGCTGCATCGCCGCGCTCCGTGCAATGACATCGCTTTTCTTGACTACGTTCCTGCCCTCACGATGACGGCACCCTGTTCCACGTGGAACGTCCTCGGTGGCTGCGGAAAAAGCACCAGGTCAGGATCCAGGGAAGTGGCAATTACCTGGCAGTCGAGTTCAACCACTGCCGCCATCAGGCGCGTCAGCGAATCGGTATCGAGTTCCGCCGCAGGGTCATCCAGCAGCAACATCAGCCCTCGCCCGATGTGCGACTGCACCACCGCCGTGGCTGCGAGAATCAGGGCACAGGCCAGTAACTTCTGCTGCCCCCTGGAAACCAGCCGCCTCGCCTGGCGCTCATCATAAAAAAGCTTCAAGTCTGCACGCTGCGGGCCAGCCTGAGTCGCGCACAATTGCCGATCCCGATCAATACCGACCGCCAGCGCTTCTGCAAGCGATCCGTCAGTGCTCCAGCCCTGCTGGTATTCAATATCAACGGAGCTCCCGAGGAGCGACGCCCCGATATCCCTGAGCGCCGGCCGGGCGATATCCAGCACCCGGAGCCTTGCTGCATGGACCTCATGCCCGGTTTCAATGAACTCCCTGTCCCAGCCGACCAGGGCGTCACGAGTAGTGTTCTCTTTGAGCGCCGCGTTTCTTTGTTTCAGTGCGCGGCGAAACCGGCGCCAGTGATCGAGATAGCCATGTTCCACGTGGAACGCCATCCAGTCGATGTAGCGTCTGCGCTCCGCCGGGCCGCCGGCAACCAGGTTATGAATGTCAGGGTCCACGATTTGCAGCGGCAGCACCTCTGCCAGGCCAGCGGCGCTGGCCACTTTGTCGCCATCAATGTGGATTTCCAGGCCCTCGCGGCTGTTTCTGACGCCAACAGCTGCTTCTCGTGTCCCGGTGTCTGCCTTGCCAAAAAGCACGAATTCACTGGCGCCATGTCGAACCAGACTTTGTGTTGGCGCCCCGCGGAAAGATCTGCCGCGGCCAAGATAAGCAATAGCCTCCAGCAAGCTGGTCTTACCCGAAGCATTAGGACCGGATATCAGGTTGTAGTGAGGATCAAACTCAAGCTCTGCAGATACCAGGCAGCGGAAGTCGGTGCATTTAAAGTTATTGAGTGGCAACCGACCCCTTCACCATCAGAGCCGCATCGGCATCACGACATATTTGCACTTATCGTCACCCGGATCCCGAAGCAGGCAGCTCGAATTGCCATCTACCACCGCGAGCGCTACCTCCTCGGAATCGATCGCCCCAAGGGCCTCAAGCAGGTAATTCACATTGAAACCGATTTCGATATCATCGCCGGCATAGGATATTTCTACCTCTTCCTCGGCTTCTTCCTGCTCCGGATTATGTGCCTGTAACAATAACCCATCCTTCTTGATGATTAACCGAATACCCCGGTATTTCTCATTCGACAGGATTGCTGTCCGCTGCAGCGCCCCGCGCAAGGCTTCCCTGTCTGTTGTTAGCTGATTGCCCGTATCCTGCGGAATCACCCGCTCATACTCCGGAAACCGCCCATCGATCAGCTTCGAGGTAAAACGTATTCCTTCCAGCTGAATACGGATGTGATTGCTACCAAGCTCAATCTTGAGTTCTCCCTCACCCCCCAACAAACGCTGCAACTCAAGCACTCCCTTGCGTGGCACGATCACTTGCTGCTCAGGCATTTTCTTGTCGTCCAGCTCTACCTCGCACAATGCCAGCCTGTGCCCATCGGTTGCCACCGCCCGCAAGTACTTCTGCCCGGTCTCCAGCAACAGCCCGTTAAGGTAATAGCGAACATCCTGCTGCGCCATGGAAAAATGTGTCTTATCAAGCAGCTTCGACAACGTGACCTGCGAGACCAGCAGGCTGTCCCCTGCATTAATATCCTCAATTGTCGGAAATTCGGCTGCCGGTAATGTCATGAGGCTAAATTTGCTGCGGCCGGATTTTACATTCAGCTTTTCGCCGCTGAGATTCATGGACACTTTAGCGTCCTCCGGTAATGCGCGGCATATATCCAGTAGCTTGCGTCCAGGTACAGTTATTTCTCCGGCTGCCTCGACCTCGACCTCTGCGGAAGCCACGAGTTCTACCTCCAGATCGGTCGCCGTTATGGCAACTTGTCCATCCTTGGCAACCAGCAATACATTCGCGAGAATTGGCATCGTTTGTCGACGCTCAACCACACCAATCACAGCCTGCAGTGGTTTGAGTAAGGCTTCGCGAGTTGCGGTTAACTTCATTGCTTCCACCTGTTAATAAATACTAAAAATAAATCCATTATTATTATTATTATTAGGCCTTCCTGGTTCTGTGGATAACTTTATTTTATTCTTTAAAATCAAAACGTTATGTATCAATGTAGGCACTGAAAACCGCTGTATTCGAAGCTTGGGTGGTGTGTATTGGCTGTGGGTAAATAGTGCCGTGATTTTTGTTCACGGTTTATCCACATCAAGTGGTCAGGGTTCTCAACAGATTCACATAGTCCTCGTCTACACGTTTTTCGGTCTCCCGCAAAGCCGCTATTCTGCGACAACCATGCAGAACTGTGGTGTGGTCCCGCCCACCAAAAGCATCACCGATCTCCGGCAGGCTGTGGTTTGTTAATTCCTTGGTCAGCGCCATTGCAATTTGTCTTGGGCGGGCGATGGAGCGGCTACGCCGTTTTGACAGCAGCTCCGCAACCCGAATTTTGAAGTAATCGGCGACTGTTTTCTGAATATTTTCAATAGAAACAAGCCGATCCTGCAAGGCAAGCAAATCCTTGAGGGCCTCCTTGGCAAAATCCACGCTGATCGGCCGGCCGGTAAAACGGGAGTTGGCAATGACTCGGCGCAAGGCGCCTTCAAGCTCGCGAACATTCGAGCGAATACGCTGAGCAATAAAAAAAGCCACTTCTTCAGGGAGTACCGCGCCTTCACCGGCGGCTTTACTCATCAGGATCGCGACAGATGTCTCAAGCTCAGGTGGCTCGATCGCAACCGTAAGCCCCCAGCCAAATCGCGATTTGAGCCGTTCTTCGAGGCCGTTCACTTCTTTGGGAAAGCGATCGCAAGTCAGCACGATTTGCCGCTGACCTTCCAGCAACGCATTAAACGTGTGAAAAAACTCTTCCTGCGATCGTTCTTTGCGGGCAAAGAATTGTATGTCGTCTATGAGCAATGCATCAAGCGAGCGATAGAAACGCTTGAATTCTGAAATAGTGTTGTGTTGCAGTCCCTTGACCATATCACCGACAAATCGCTCCGAGTGGACATAGCAAACCCGGTAGTCCGGATTGCGCGCGAGCATGGCGATACCGATTGCCTGCATGAGATGTGTCTTGCCAAGCCCTACACCGCCGTAAATGAACAGCGGGTTATACGATTTGCCGGGATTCTCACTGATCTGGGTTGCGGCAGCCCGGGCGAGCTGGTTGCTCTTGCCTTCGATAAAATTTTGAAAGGTGAACTCCGGGTTGAGGCGTGTAGTGATTGCAGCGGCGGTATTGCTCCTGACCGGTGGTGACAAGGTTGTGACTGTCGGCGTTGCCGGCAGCCGCGACCCGACCTCGACCACGACCTCGCTGGCGCCACCGGCGCCAGCGATCAACTCAAGAATTCTTTCAATGTAATGCTGCTGCAGCCAGTCGACGACAAAGCGATTGGGGGCCAGCAGCTTGAGAACACCGCCATCTTCCACTGCCTGCAGCGGCCTGATCCAGGTATTAAACTGCTGCTCCGGCAATTCAGCCTGAAGGTCGCGGACACAGCGATTCCATAGTGTTGTTTCGGCCTGCAAAAAATTTCCCCGGGGCACGGACGGTGTTCTTAATTGTATTGGAGACCGGGCAGTCTATAACGTCTATTGAGCCTTCGCCAGACGATCTGAATTTGCGCATATTGTGCACTGCAGCTGCGTTTCGAGCGATTATTAATATGCTGCATAAGGTCTTATTCTATTGACAGAATTGGGCCTTATGCGTACCCTTGCCGGCCTTCTTTCCAACGGTCTTCGGCTCGTTAAGAGATATCATAAGCCGCTGAAACGGCGCAAAATGAAACGCAGGTATCAGTGACATGAAACGCACTTTTCAGCCCAGTAATCTGAAGCGGGCACGCACCCATGGTTTTAGAGCACGAATGGCGACCAAGGCCGGCCGCCTTGTGTTAAAGCGGCGGCGCGCGAAGGGCAGAGCGCAGCTCTCGCCGCAGCACTAAGTATCCGCGGCTACGTATCCAACGGAAAAAAGTCCAACAGCAGGCACGATGGCGAAGCGCCGCTTCAAACGGCGTAGCCGGCTTCTTGATGCTTGCGCCTACAGCCGCGTCTTCAAGAAGGCAAAACGCAGCCGCGACAAGATGTTTACGGTTCTTTACAAAGAAAACGCCGAGCAGGAAGCACGGCTCGGTATGGCGATTTCCAAAAAACACTGTCGGCTCGCAGTTGGCCGCAACCGGCTAAAACGGGTCGTCAGGGAATCTTTTCGGCACCATCGTGCGGACCTTAAGGGTCTCGACGTGGTGGTCCTGAACCAGCCGGGAGCAATGCGAGCCAGTAACCAGGCGCTTTTTGACAGCTTGCATCAACATTGGCAAAGATGTCATTCGACCCAAACGGGTGAAGCGGGATAAACGCGTAATGGACAATCTAAGACTGCTGGTCTGGGCATCGTTCGGCATGCTGGCGTGGCTGACCTACCAGGCCTGGCAAGAGGATTACGCGGCGGTGTCCGTACCTGAGACCAGGTCCGCTGCGGACGAGGCCGGCGCGCCCTCGAGTGGCGCTGGTGCGCTGCCTGCATTGCCGGCTGCGGCTGCCGATTCCACACCAGCGAGCCAGCAGACGCCGAGCCTGGACGTCGAGCGCGAGGCGACCCCGCGGGCGGATACCCGCATGGTTCGCGTGACGACAGACGTCCTTGAGGTCGAAATCAACACCACAGGGGCGACCTTGCAGCGTGCCGTCATTCGACGCTACCCCGTCCACAAGGATGATCCGGACATACTGGTCGAGCTTTTGAGCCCGGCAGGACCCGATCGCGGAGCGATTCAGACGGGTCTGATCGCGGAGGGTGATGGCGCCGAACCGAATCATCTCGCGGTGTTCGAATCGCCCTCGACAGAGTACGAGTTGCGTGGTGCCGATGAAATCGTAGTGCCATTCACCTGGACCGACGGGCAGGGCATCACCGTTGAAAAAGAAATTCGTTTCACGCGTGGTAGCTATCGCATCGACATTACGCAGCGGCTCATCAACAGGAGTGACGCAGACTGGCGCGGCGCAGAGTACGCGCAGATCGAGAGACGGTCCCGCGAAGTCGAGCGCTCGATGTTCAATGTCGACACCTATTCGTTTGACGGACCGATCATTTACGACGGTGAAAAATCCGAAAAGCTTAAACGCGACGACCTGTTATCCGATGGACCCTACGACATCAAGGCGGGGAATGGCTGGGTTGGATCCATACAGCACCATTTTCTGAGCGCGGTTGTGCCTGCAAAGGATGCCGAGTATCGATACAAGGTTTCCGTCACTGCCGATACTTCAGTGGCGAGCCTTATCAGGAGTCCGTCGCTTTACGTTCCGGCCGGTTCAGAATTTACTTTTGAAACGGCTGTTTTTGTCGGGCCGAAACTTCAGAGTCAGCTGGAGCAGCTGGACGAGAGCCTGAAACTGACCGTCGATTACGGCTGGCTCACGATAATTTCGCAGCCGCTGTTCTGGCTGCTGAACAAGGTTCATTCTTTCGTCGGCAACTGGGGTCTGGCAATCATCCTGGTGACCGTCCTCATCAAGATGACGTTCTACAAGCTGACCGAAGCCAGTGGACGATCAATGGCGAGGATGCGTGAAATTCAGCCGCGCATGAAGGCGCTTCAGGACCGCTACAAGGACGATCGCCAGGCACTAAGCCAGGCGATGATGGAGCTATACAAGAGAGAAAAGGTCAATCCGGCCGCCGGCTGCCTGCCGATCCTGATTCAGATGCCGTTCTTCCTGGCGTTTTACTGGGTGTTGCTGGAAAGCGTGGAAATGCGCCAGGCGCCGTTCGCCCTGTGGATCACCGATCTATCATCGCGCGATCCGTTTTTCATTCTGCCAATCATTATGGGTGCTGCAATGCTCTTCCAGCAGCGGCTCAATCCGGCACCAGCTGATCCGGTCCAGGCAAAAGTCATGCAGATTATGCCGATTATGTTCACCGGATTCTTCGCATTCTTCCCATCAGGCCTCGTGCTTTATTGGGTTACGAATACACTGCTCTCTATCTCGCAGCAGTGGTATATCAACAAAATCGTGCATGAAGAAGCCGCTGCGCGCAGCGGCAAGAAAAGCAAGGACAAGAAAAAGTCCTGAACACAAGGCGTCCCGCCTCAATTCGGCCGGGAGTCCGGGAAGCGACATGCCGGAATATGCAAGGGATACGATCGTTGCAGCAGCGACTCCGCCGGGTAAAGGGGGTATCGGCATCGTGCGCATTTCCGGTGACGATGCAGAAAAACTGGCGCTGGCGATGCTCGGTAAGGTGCCGCAACCGCGGCTCGCGACGCGCGCCAAAATACGCAGCAAAAACGGTGATGAACTGGATAGCGGAATTGCGTTGTACTTTCCCGGCCCTGCGTCATACACGGGCGAATCGGTGCTCGAATTCCACGGCCATGGCGGGCCGGTCGTCGTCGCATCCGTCATTGATGCCGCGGTCGAACTTGGGGCGCGCCGCGCGGCGCCGGGAGAATTTTCGAAGCGTGCGTTCCTGAACGGCAAGCTCGACCTGGTGCAGGCCGAGGCCATAGCAGACCTGATCGATAGCGGCACGTCACAGGCGGCAAGGGCGGCGCTACGCTCGCTAGGCGGCACCTTCTCTCACGCGGTCGACAATCTGCAGCGGCAACTGGTCAATCTGCGGCTGCATGTGGAGGCAGCGATCGATTTTCCGGAAGAGGAAATCGATTTTTTATCAGATCAGGATCTGCTGCGAAAAATCGACGATTGTGCGGAGGGCTTTGCGAAGCTTCAGCGAGAGGCAACTATTGGCCGGGTTCTTCGCGACGGACTGCAACTCGTCATTGTCGGCAAACCTAATGTCGGCAAGTCGAGCCTGTTGAATTTGTTGAGCGGGCAGGAGACAGCAATCGTCACCGAGGTTGCGGGTACCACGCGGGACATAATAAGAGAGCGGATAGAAATCGATGGGCTGGCGGTAGAGCTCGTAGACACTGCCGGACTCAGGGAAGATCCGGATAGAATCGAGGCAGAAGGCATACGCCGCGCGCGCGAAGCGCTGCAGCATGCCGACGGTATCCTGTGGATTCAGGATGCCAGTGAAGGCGAGGCCGGCGATCTGGACGAAGAGATTCCAGACGAAATACCGATCATTATCCTACGCAACAAAATCGATGTTACGGGCGATGCGCCGGGACGGTCGAGGGGAAATCCGATCACACTGAATGTGTCTGCGAAGACCGGCGCCGGTATCGATGATCTGCGGGAAACTATTCGCCAGCTGGCCGGTTACCGGGATCTTGGCGAGGGCGCGTTTACGGCGCGTCGCCGCCATGTAGAGGCGATCGCTTTTGCCGAACAGCATTTTCGGCGTGGCAGGCAGGCGCTCGAAAAAAACAGGGCGGGCGAGTTGCTTGCTGAAGACTTGAGGTTGTCTCACGAGGCGCTTGGCGAGGTCACGGGTTCGATGAGCAGCGACGACCTGCTCGGGCGGATTTTCTCGGAGTTTTGCATCGGCAAATAGTGCGGACTCATCATTGGCTGGATCGCCCGCTGGTGCGGGCTCCTACGGTGCAGAAAGAATCGTAGGAGCCCGCACCAGCGGGCGATAGCTGAAGCTAATGGAACGGCGGTTGATTCAATGCGGGCTTTTTTGTTGTTTAGCCCAACAAACCCTCTCGCCGGTATAGACGGGCACAAATCCAGGTCAGCAGTGCACCGATCAACAATGTGCCGCCGACGGAAACGACAACGTGCAACGTATTCACCGGCTCGTTCCTGATCAGGCCAACCAGCAACAGATGCTGGCTTAAGCTGGGGATGAACATCAACGCGGTGCTCGGCCGGACCATCAGGATAGAAACGATGAGTATGGGCAAGGTCGGCGCGAGCAATACGACGCTCACCCAGGTCTGGGCCTCCTTAAAGCTTTTGGTGAACGACGCAACCATCGTCATCAGCGAGGCACCGACGAGCGCAAATGGCACCAGCAACAAAAAGGCGGTTAAAACAACCAGCGGACCGAAATTCGGCGTCATGCCGAGTTCCACCAGCGGCATGAACTTCAGCGTGAAGTAAAAGCAGGTAAGGCTTAAGCTCAGGGAGATGGCCATGAACAGGCAGGCCGCAAAAATCTTACCGAAAATGAGGTGATCACGCTTCACCGGGAGACACAGCAGCGGTTCGAGCGAGCCGCGCTCGCGCTCGCCGGCGGTGGCGTCGATGGCGAGATTCATGCCGCCGGTCAGTAACGCAAAAATGAAAAAATAACTCAACATCCCGAGCAGCATCGCGGAACGGCCGCTCGGCGTGGAAACATCAACCTCATCAATGTTAAGTGGTCGCATGACCTGTGGGCTGACGCCGCGGATCGTCAGCCGCAATGCGGCGAGTTCCTGGTTGTACGCCTGCAGCGCCCTGCGCGCCCGGCGGGTCTCACGTTCGGCCTGGGTATTTGCCTGGTCTGTAATCACCTCGACAGTCGCCGGAATCAGCTCGGACAAATCCTGGGCAAAGGTGTCCGGGATTACGATGACGACATCGTGTTCGCCATTCGTGACCGCCTCGATCGCCGCCTCACGCGTGGCCGGGCCATCGATGATGTTGATGTTGCTGCTTTGCAGGTAGGCAATAAGATTGGGCGCATGTTCCTGGCCGATCACGGGCAGGTCGAGCGCTTCATTCTCGTTGCTTAGCGATTGATTGACGGACAGGTTGATAACGAATGCGAAAAGGATCGGACCAAAGAGCGGCCCCATCAGCAGCGCGGTGAGCAAGGTGCGGCGATCACGGAAGTTATCGGTGATCTCTTTGAAGAAAACAATGCGAATGGTTTTCATTCTGCCGGCTCCACCGTAAGGATCGCCTTAACGAACGCTTCTTCGAGATCGGTGCAGCCGGTCGCGTTGCAAATGCCGTCCGGGCTGTCATGCATTGCAACCTTGCCCTGGGCAATGATGACAATTTCGTCACACAGCGCCGCCACTTCCTGCATGACATGACTTGAAAAGAGAACACACCTGCCTGCGCCTTTAAGCTGACGAATCAGCTCACGCAGAGACCTCGTCGCCATGACATCCAGACCGTTGCTCGGCTCGTCGAGGATGATGTTCTGCGGTTCGTGCACGAGGGAGCGGGCCAGCGACACCTTGGTACGCTGACCCTGTGAAAAACCTTTCGTGCGCCGGTCGGCGAAGTCATTGATGTCAAGCTGATCAATCACCGTCTGTACGCGTTCATCGATGATCTCCGGCGACATGTCATAGAGCATTGCGTAGTAGGCGATGTTTTCACGTGCTGTCAGGTGCGGATATAAACCGGAGCCGTGCGGTAATGTGCCGATTCGGCTGCGGGCCGCAAGGGCATCGCCAACAACATCCACGCCATCGATGGTTGCGGTGCCGGAATCGGGTTTCAGGACCGTGTAAAGGATGCGCAGCGTCGTCGACTTGCCGGCGCCGTTTGGACCAAGAAGACCGGTCACGCGACCGTTTTTCGCCTCAAAACTGACGCCGCGTAACGCATGCACCTCACCGAAGGACTTGTGCAGACCGCTTACACGGATCATTCGGATGGCCCCGAGAAATCCAGGAAGAATGGCATTGCAAACAGGCGCTCCAGGCAATCGGTTTCAAGCGCCTGCGGATTCGCTGTCTCGACGAATTCCGCGATCACGTCCGGCATGCAGCCGCGTGGCGCCTGGCCGTGGCCCTGTTTATGCCCGATCAGTAATCGTGCGTTGCCCAGATCGATAGCAGCAAGCTCGGCATAATGTGGCGGCGTGACCGGATCGGCCTCGCCGGAGAGCAACAGGACCGGCAGGTCGGTGGTCAGCGGAGTCTTGAATTGATCGTCAAGAAGGCCCGCAGGCCAGACCGAACAAATCGCCTCGAGGGCGTCGAGTTGCACCGGGCCGATGTAGGTGGCATCCAGTGCATCGCGTCCGACGTTCTCGCCTGCAAAATAGGGCGCATCTTCGGTGCAGACAACGGCGTTGTGCATACCGAGGCTCATCGCGTCCGCCATGCTGTCCGAAATCATTATGAATTGCGCCGCGAGCGGCGCATAGTTTCCTTCAATCGCCTGGTCAATGAGTAATGGCATAATAGCTACCGAGTTTGGGTGATAACTGAGCAAACGCAGCGCGGCAGCCATTTCCGGACGGCCAAAACGCATCTCTTCGGGCCTGCCGCTGACAGGATTTGGCAGGGTGATCGTTACGGGCTCATTCTCCAGTGCGTCACGCAGCTCGCCGAAGTCCGCGCGTAGGTCCGGAAACGCCTGCGCGCAATCCTCACTCTCCGCGCAGCGATCGAATATTGCGTCGAGCGCGTTTTGTGCTTCGATAGCAATGCCGGGACCGAGCGCCAACTGCGGCGGCACTACCCCATCCAGGATAACGGTGCGCGTCGATTCCGGATAGCGGCGTGCAAAATGTTGCGCTACACGCGAGCCGTAAGAAATCCCATACAGGTTGAACTTCGTGTAGCCAAGCGCCTTACGCAACGCTTCGAGGTCACGCACCGCAACACTGGTCGTAAAAAACCGAGGATCATGAGGCAATTGATCGAGACACGCCCTGGTATCGACGATCGTTTGCTCACGGGAGAAACGACCCTCGAGAATTTCTTCATCTTCCTCGCAATTCATCGCTGCGGACTGGCCGGTACCGCGTTGATCGAGCAGGATGATATCGCGATTGCGCCGGACCATTTCGAAAGCAGCTCTGTATGCCGCGTAGAATTCCGATGAGGCTTGTCCAGGTCCGCCGGCAATGGGCACAAACGGATCGGGCTCCGGTTCGAGAGTCAGGGCCGGCACGACGGCAACAAACAGCTCGAGCAGCGGGGAATCCGCATTGGCAGGATCCTCGTGCCGCATGAGCAGGCCGCAGCGGGCCTTGATGCCCGGAAAGCCGCGCCCTGCACGGATGCGGCAGTCCTCCAGTGCCAGCGTTGGCTCATCGCCTGTTTGCCGGCCATCGACCGGCATTGCCGCCAGCAGGGCGGCTGTGATAATGACTAAATGTCTCAATTCGGCTTCCGTTTGCAATAGCGATTGCGGCGCTATATTCGCGATATGCTCCTACCGTGTAAAGCGTTATGGCACTTACCGGTAGCCGCGTTTAGAATGGCTGCCCCGGAAAACTAACTATTTATTGATCAATGCCTGCAGACACCAAATACAATGTCATTGTTATCGGTGGCGGCCACGCCGGCACCGAAGCGTCACTCGCTGCCGCGCGCGCCGGTGCAAGGACACTGCTCATCACGCAAAATATGGCGACGCTCGGCCAGATGAGTTGTAACCCGGCCATCGGCGGCATTGGCAAGGGTCACCTTACGAAAGAGATCGATGCACTGGGCGGTGCGATGGCGCAGGCGATAGACCAGGCCGGCATCCAGTTTCGTACCTTGAATGCAAGTAAGGGGCCGGCTGTCCGTGCAACGCGTGCACAGGCGGACCGACAGCTTTACCGCCGGGCGATTCGCAATATTCTGCAGAATCAGGCGGGACTATCGATTTTTCAGCAGTCGGTCGAGGATCTCATTGTCCGCAACGGTCGCGTCACGGGCGTGGTCACCGGATCCGGCCTGAAGTTTTTTGCTACCACGGTAGTGCTCACGGTGGGAACGTTCCTTGGCGGTCGAATGCTTATTGGCGATACCGAAAAGGCCGGCGGACGCGCGGGAGATCCTGCCTCGATCAGACTTGCAGATCGCCTGCGTGAAATGCCTTTTCACGTTGCGCGCCTGAAAACCGGCACACCGCCGCGACTCGATGGCAAGACACTGAATTACGATGTGATGAGCGAGCAGCCAGGCGATGAACCGACTCCGGTGTTTTCATTCCTCGGCAAGCAGAGCGACCATCCTGAACAAGTGAGCTGCCACATCACGCACACAACACAGGAGACGCACGACATCATCCGCGGTTCCCTGTCCGAGTCGCCGATGTATACGGGCGCCATCAAAGGTGTCGGGCCGCGTTATTGTCCGTCGATCGAAGACAAGGTCGTGCGTTTCGCAGACAAGAACTCGCACCAGATTTTCGTCGAGCCGGAAGGGCTCAACACGCACGAAGTCTATCCAAACGGCATCTCGACCAGTTTGTCCTTCAATACGCAGGTTCGTTTCGTGCGGTCGATCATCGGCTTCGAGCACGCGCACATTACGCAACCTGGTTACGCAATCGAGTACGACTATTTCGATCCGCGCGACCTGCGACCAACCCTGGAAACACGCTTCGTTAGCGGACTTTATTTTGCGGGCCAGATTAACGGCACGACTGGGTACGAAGAAGCAGGTGCGCAGGGAATACTGGCGGGTATCAATGCGGCCTGTCAGGCTATGGGACGGGATGGCTGGTATCCGGCACGCAGCGATGCCTATATCGGCGTACTCGTAGACGATCTGATTACTCGCGGTGTCAGCGAACCCTATCGCATGTTTACCAGCCGCGCCGAGTATCGGCTGCTGCTGCGGGAAGACAATGCAGATCTTCGACTGACGCCAGTCGGCCGTGATCTCGGTCTGGTTGATGATCATCGCTGGCAGGTGTTCAATGAAAAGCGCGATGCGCTAGTGCAGGAACAGGACCGGTTGCAGGGAATTTTCGTGCGTCCGGAGCGCTTTAACGACAGCGACCGGCGCATTCTTGGTGCGCTGCAAAAGGAATGCCGCGCAGCAGAGTTATTGCGCCGGCCGGAACTCGGCTACGCGGATATCACTGCGCTGTCATCGGTGGGCCGCGGTCGCTGGCAAGAGCACATGTGCGACGAACAGGCCGGACAGGTCGTGCGGCAACTCGAGGCGCAGGCACGGTACGAAGGATATATCGAGCGGCAACAACGCGAAATCGACAAGCATGCCAGGCAGGAAACACTGGTCCTTCCCGAGGACATCGACTACGGGAGTGTCACCGGCCTGTCGACTGAAGCGCGCCAGCGGCTGGCAGGGGCACGTCCGCTAACGCTTGGCCATGCATCACGGCTCGAGGGAGTTACCCCATCGAGCGTGTCGCTGTTGCTGATCCATCTCAAGAAACGGAATTTGCAGCGAACTGCCTGATCTGAATCGTGCAGCGGGCCGAATACGCAGTTTTCTGACATAGCACTAAAGATCAATCCTCACCGGTCAGGACATCATTGATTATCAGAGCGGGGGGATTGGGGGCGAGCTCCTATGGATCGTAGCTACAATTTTCGGGCGTACGAATAAGCGAAATCTCGTAGGAGCCCGGCCCACCGGGCGATTGTCTGTGTCCAAATATTGAACGGGTAAACAGTTTCTTAAGGCCGATGCGGTATCCTGACCCTCCCCAGGGCTATGGACGAACTTGCGAGGCGTATGAACCACGGGCTTCCTTTTATCAAGTGTCTTTCCCTGCAGCGCCCGGGGATACTCGCCTGCATCGTAATTCTCCTGTTTGGCTGTGGTGGAGCGCAGGACGCGCAACGGGAATCGGTCCTGAATCGGGGTCTCGGCGCCGAGCCCGAGTCACTGGATACACACAAGGCAAGGACCAACCAGGCAGGAGACGTGCAACGGGATCTTGGCGAAGGGCTTAGCGGATATACCGCCGATGGCCAGCTTGAGCTGGCTGCAGCAGAACGTGTAGAAGTGTCAGAAGACGGGTTGCAATACACATTCTGGTTGCGACCGGAGGGCAGCTGGTCCAACGGTGACAGTGTCACCGCACAGGACTTTGTGTTCAGTTTTCGACGCCTGGTCAACCCGGCCACTGCCGCCTTTTACGCGCAACAGTCTCTCGGTGATGTTGTCAATGCGACGGAAATAATTGCGGGCAAGAAACCTGTTGACGTGCTCGCCGTTGAGGCGATCGATGATTTGCAGTTAAAGATAACGCTCAACAACGCGGTGCCATATTTTCTCGCTCTGCTCACCCACCCAAGTACATTTCCGATGCACCGCCCGTCGATCGAAGCACACGGCGATGCGCACGCGCGTCCCGGCAACCTGATATCAAATGGCGCCTATAAACTTCAGGCCTGGGAAGTGGGATCCTATATTGAGATCGTTCGTAACGAGCATTACCGGAACAATGACAAGACCGCGATCGACCGGGTGCGACACCATATAACGCCGGAAGACGCAGCGGAGTTGAATCGCTACCGGGCCGGGGAGCTCGACATCACGTTTAGCGTACCCTCCGAGGCATTTCAGCAGATGCGCAGGGAGCGTCCGAACGAACTGCGCGTGTCGCCATTTCTGGCGGTCTATTACTATGGGTTCAATCTGACCAAGCCGCCTTTCAGGGACAATCCGAAACTTCGGCAGGCGCTGTCGATGGCGATCGACCGCGAAACGCTGACGGAAAAGGTCACTGCACGTGGCGAGGCGCCGGCCTACGGCTGGGTGCCGCCGGGCACCAACAATTACGAACCTCGTCAATTTCTTTATGCGAACTTGTCAAGGGACGAGCGGCACAGGAAAGCGCGTGGATTGTACCGGGAGGCGGGATTCAGCGAGGATAAGCCGTTCAGCGTAGAAATTCGCTATAACACTTCGCAGGCACATCGTCGCATTGCACTGGCCGTGCAGTCGATGTGGCAGGAGGTGCTTGGCGTTGAGTCGACTTTGATTAACGAAGAGGGTCAGGTGTTGCTCCAGAATATTCGAATGCAGGATGTCACGCAGGTTTTTCGTTTGAGCTGGACCGGTGATTACAATGATGCGAACACGTTTCTGGGTATCATGGAAAGTGACAACCCCTCCAACCTGACCGGATTCCGCAACGACGAATACGATGGACTGATGGACAAGGCCGCGATACAGACGGATCCGGGAGTTCGCCAGGTTTACCTTGAAGAGGCGGAGAAATTGTTATTGTCGGAGCACCCGGTAATCCCCCTCTACTTTTATGTCAACAAAAACATGGTAAGCCCGCGCGTTCATGGCTGGGAAGACAATGTGCTGAATTACCACTACAGTCAGCACCTGAGCCTTTCTGATACCGACTGATTATTGTGCTGCGCTACGCGCTTTGGCGTATCTTCGGGGCAATACCAACATTGCTGCTGGTTATTGCACTCGCCTTTCTAATGGTGCACGCGGCGCCGGGCGGACCCTTTGACGCGGAACGCGTGCTACCGCCGGAGATCGAGGAGAATATTGCCCGGGCTTATCACCTCGACGAATCGCTGCCGCAGCAATTTTTTCGTTATCTTGGCGGCCTGGTCCACGGTGACCTGGGACCTTCCTACCGGTATCGTGACTACAGCGTTTCTGAATTGATCGGCAATGCACTGCCGGTTTCAATGCAACTGGGCGTGCTGGCAATGTTGCTCGCGATTGTCGCCGGTATTGCGGCTGGACTGACTGCCGCGCTCAGCAAAAATTCATACATAGACAGGCTGGTTACCGGAATTGCGATGACCGGCATATCAGTGCCGGTATTTGTCGTAGCGCCCGTGATGATACTGGTCTTTGCGGTGTACCTGCACTGGTTGCCGGCAAGCTGGACCGGCGGCACCAGCATCTCGCGGCTTATCTTGCCGGTCGTGACACTGGCGCTGCCGCAGATTGCATACATCGCGCGGCTTACGCGGGCGAGCATGATCGGTGTGCTGAGCAGCGATTACGTGCGCACGGCCAGGGCGCAAGGACTCAAAACCTTCTCGATTATTCGTTACCACGCGCTGAAGCCGGCGATGCTGCCGTTACTTTCCTATATGGGCCCGGCAATTGCAGGGATACTTACAGGTTCCGTGGTTGTTGAGGAAATTTTCGGTATACCGGGAATCGGGCAGTTTTTCATACGCGGTGCATTGAATCGTGATTACACCCTCGTCCTGGGGATTGTCATTTGCTACGCGACGCTGCTGATTTTGCTAAACCTTGTCGTTGATTTACTGTACGGCATACTGGACCCGAGGATTCGCAGCCGATGAGCTATCTTGCCGCCATCAAACCGCTTATCCGCAAAAGCCGGGAAAACAAGACGATCGTGGTGTGCAGCAGCATACTGCTGTTGATTGCCGCAGTTGCGCTGATCGGACCATTGCTCAGCCCGCACCATTATGCGAACACGGACTTCGAGAATCGCTTCATGTTGCCATCGGCAAGAGACTGGCATCTCTTTGGAACGGATGACCTCGGCAGAGATCTCTTCGTAAGAACATTGCTTGGAGTGAAGATAACGTTGTTCGTGGCCATCATCGCCAGTTGCGTGAGCCTCGGTATCGGCGTTGCATACGGCGCCATCGCCGGTTATGTCGGCGGCAAGGTCGACGCGATCATGATGCGGGCAGTCGATGCGCTTTATGCCATGCCGTTCATATTTTTTGTCATTCTCCTGATGGTTGTGTTCGAGCGAAACTTCCTGCTCATCTTTGTGGCGATCGGCGCCATCAACTGGCTGGATATGGCCAGAATCGTCCGCGGGCAAACACTGAGCCTGAAGCAGCGCGAGTTCGTCGATGCGGCACGGCTCATTGGTGTATCAACGCCTGGAATTATTTTGCGCCACATTACACCCAACCTGCTCGGCGTCGTTGTTGTTTACATGACGCTCACGATTCCGCAGGCGATCCTGGTCGAGTCGTTCCTGAGTTTTCTCGGCCTGGGTGTACAGGAACCGCAAACCTCACTGGGTGCGTTGGTGAATGGTGGCGTAAGCAACATGGAGGGGGCGCCATGGCTGCTGCTGATTCCGGCCATGGTCCTTGCGCTAGTCCTGCTTTGTTTCAATTTTCTGGGTGATGGGCTAAGAGACGTGACAGATCCGAAAAAGAAGAGCTGATGAGCCTGCTCGACGTAAAGCAACTCAGCATACGATACGCGGACTCCGCGAAGCCGGTCGTGCAAAACTTAAGTTTTACGATCGAGGCGGGCCAGTCACTTGGCATTGTCGGTGAGTCCGGTGCCGGAAAGACACAAACGGCATTGGCGGTGATGGGTTTGTTGCCGGCCAATGCAAACACCACAGGAAGCATTCGTTTCGATGGACAGGAGTTCCTGGGTGCTGCGCCTGATGTCTTGAATCGCTATCGTGCATGTCGTATCGCAATGGTATTTCAGGATCCGATGACCGCACTAAATCCGTACGTAAGAATTGGTGATCAGCTGCGACGAATTTTGCTGGAGCATAAGCTCTGCAAGCCGCCTGAGGCACGCGAACGAACCCTTAAGATGCTGCAAAGGATCGGGTTACCGGACGCGGAACGTCAATACGGGGTATTTCCGCACGAGCTTTCCGGTGGCATGCGGCAGCGTGCAATGATAGGCGCCGCCCTGCTTGGCGAACCCGACTTACTGGTGGCCGATGAGCCAACGACCGCGCTCGATGTCACGGTGCAGGCACAAATTCTGGGCCTGTTGCGCGAGCTGCGATCTCAGTCGAATGCCGCCTTGCTCCTGATTACACATGATCTTAGTGTGGTTGCCGGAAACTGTGACCGGATACTCATGATGGACAACGGCCGGCTGCTCGAGGAGGGGCCGACCAAGGAAATTTTCGCGGCCCCATCAAAGGAACGTACCGCCAAACTGATTGCTGCTGCGCGGCGCATTGATATGCCGGCAAAGACGACGCCTTTGCCAGGTGGCGAGGCGCCTATCATAGAGGTGGACAACGTATCGGTCAGTTTCAGGGAGCGCCACGCGAGCGGCAAAAGACAACTGCACGCGGTTCGACGTTTAAGTTTCAAGGTAGCGCCGCGCGAGACCATAGCGATCGTTGGCGAATCCGGGTCCGGTAAGACGAGCCTGGTCAGGGCCATCCTGGGTCTGATTCCGATGCGCAGTGGCACGGTCACCTACCGCGGCAAGCAACTCCCCGGCCTCGTGCAATCGCGACCGAATAATATTCGTCGTCAACTGCAAATGGTTTTTCAGGATCCGGTGGCGTCACTGAATCCGGCAATGCGCGTTGCAGATATTGTCGCGGAGCCGATCAGCATTCACGAGCCCAAAAAGAAGAAGGCTCAGCGTGAACAGGACGTGAACGAAATGCTGCAACATGTCGGGCTTGGCATAGAGTTGCGTGAGCGGTATCCACACGAGTTATCCGGAGGTCAGGCGCAACGGGTGGCGATTGCACGTGCACTTGTCATCAGGCCAAAGGTACTGATTTGTGATGAGGCGGTTGCGGCGCTGGATGGCACCATTCAAAGCGATATCCTGAACTTGCTGCAGGCAGAACAAGTGAATTCGGGCCTCTCGCTTATTTTCATTACACACGATCTGTCGGTGGTGCGGCAAATAAGTCACCGGGTCCTGGTCTTGTACATGGGGCGGGTGTGCGAGATAGCGACCAACGAACAGCTCTTCAAACGGCCGCTGCACCCGTATACAAAGGCGCTGATTCAATCCGTTCCGGTGCCTGATCCGAATGTAAAGCCGGATGACGTGCCGCTCGCAGGTGAGGTGTCATCGATACTGAACCCGCCTGCGGGCTGCCCGTTTCACCCGCGGTGCGAACACGCTGTCGCGCGCTGTAGTGAGCAGGTTCCTGCCCTGGAATCAGTCGCCGGTGGCAGCGTCGCGTGTTTCAGAGCAAGCGAACTGGACCTGAGCTATTAGCGGTGGATTGCTGCAACGATGTCGACACATTGTTTCAATTTCGCAGGAGCCCGCCTGTAGGAGCTCGCCTGTAGGAGCTCGCCCCAGCGAGCGATTGGCTACATCCCCGGCATTGGGATCGGCATCGGTGCGCCGTTGACGCTGAGAAGCCCCAGAGCGTACTCGGCGTTCATGACATAGTCGTCGCCGTCTTTCAGCAAAATACCCATGGCCACAAGTGCGCCAGCCTGCGGGTTCATCATTTGCAAAAACTCGAAAAGTGCTGTTGGCATACGAATATCAGCTGACGCAGTCGTTGCAAGCAAGATGCCTGACCAACTGAAATCTGCTGAGGAATCCCCCTCGGGAATGTCGACAATGATCCTGGTGGATACTTTGCCCTGCGGCAGTGTCAGATCAAGCCGATCGATGCGCAGTTCAGCTCCGGACGCAAAAATATTTTGCAAATCGTTTTCGATCAGCGGGAACAGATCAGCCAACGCCGCTTCAGGTTCGGCCGTGCCCTGCGCTTGCCTGAATACTCCGGCGATGACTTGCATCGACGCCGCATCCAGCCGGTTCAGAGCCAGATCCAGAACAAAATTCATGTCTCCAATTCCGGGCACAATAATCGCATCGACCGCCACTTTCGTGCTGACGTTCAGCCGCGCATCTTCAACATTGGCATCGGTGGACAAGGAGATTTTGCCAACGGTTACCGGTGAGGCCGTGCTGTCAACCACCAATGACTCGAGGGCGAACTCTGCCGATCCCACATTGAAGCCAAAATCGCTCCTGACCTGATGCGCGGAGATGGACATTGCGCCGATGCGAATTGCCTCACCGTCATTAGAAATTGTGACCGGCTCGATCCGGCCCTCGACCACGAACGCACCGGTAGAGCTGTTGGTTTGCAACGCGACGTCGACGCCCGCCCATTCGATGCGCACTTCCTCGTTCTCGAAACTGCCGGTCTCGAGCACGAAACGCGAATCAGTAGTGCCGGTCAGGCTCACATTGCTGTATAGCGAGCCCGGTAATGGCAGCAGTTCGCCGTTGCCGGGATCAATCTGAAACGTGGATACCGCGCTTGCGAGGACCGGCATCAGGGAGCCGGATTCCCTGCCCAGCGAGCCAATCGGCACCAGGCCGTGATCGAGGCGCGTGTCGATGATCAGGGAAGGCAACTCATCGTAAGCGGTTTCCTGTAGATAGTTATCCACTGCTGCGCGGAGCGAGCCACCACTCAATACCATGCGGTGGCGGCCTTGTGATGTAAACCAGCCACGATCGAAGCTTTCCGTCTCAAACCTTATGCCAGCGCTACCGCCTGCGGCCCACGCGATACTTTCCTTGAGGTTCTTCTCAGCCATCCTGCCAACGATGCCCGGCGACACCAGGACAACGACAGCAAGGACCACCAGCAAAACCACAAGCCACCGTTTCACGTCATTTCCTCTCTTGGGTAATTGGATCAGCGGATGCTAGCATGGCCGCTGCCAATCCGCTGCAGACAAATTTGTGATCTTTAGTGCAAGAAACGAGCGTGATTAATCGACCTGCAGGAGCCCGCCCCAGCGGGCGATGTTTACGGAATGGCAGTGGATAAAACGGGAATTCCTGAGGAGCAGAAGTGAAAGACTTTCGCGCTTATCGCATCGACCAGGAGGACGGTAAGATTGTTGCCGGTTTTACAACACTCAACATTGACGACCTTTCTGCAGGCGATGTTGTTATCAGGGTCAGTCACTCGACCATCAATTACAAAGATGCGTTAGCGGCAACCGGCGCCGGCAAAATTCTCCGGACCTTCCCACTCGTCGGCGGCATAGACCTCGCCGGTTCGGTCGTGAGTTCGGAGGATGGTCGCTGGTCCGAGGGTGACCTGGTGCTGGTAAACGGTTGCGGACTCAGCGAAACCTGCGACGGCGGATATGCCGAATACGCTCGTGTAGCCGCCGATTCGATCGTGCCGGTACCCGATGGCATGAATGCTTCGCAAGTCATGCAGATAGGCACCGCCGGATACACTGCGGCGCTCGCCATTTACCGCATGGAGCAAAACGGGCAGTCGCCGGAAGGCGGTCCTGTCGTGGTGACCGGCGCGACCGGCGGCGTCGGTTCCATCGCTGTCGACATGCTGGATGGACGCGGCTACGAAGTGGTCGCGGTCACCGGCAAGTCCGAACAAAGTGAATATCTAAAGAGTATCGGCGCCACGGAGATACTCATTCGCGACGAAATTGATTTGGGGAAACGCCCGCTCGAAAAAGCCCGGTGGGGCGGCGCGATCGACAACCTTGGCGGCGACTACCTGACCTGGCTTACACGAACGGTGAATTACGGTGGCAACATCGCAAGCATCGGCCTGGCTGCAAGCCATGAACTCAACACGACGGTAATTCCCTTCATACTCAGGGCAGTGTGCCTGCTCGGCATCAACTCAGTGGACACGCCACGCGATCTGCGCCTGCAGGTGTGGGACCGCATTGGCAAGGACCTCAGACCCAGGCACCTCGATATCATCGGCAGCCGCAGCATTGGCTTCGATGAATTACCGGACGCGTTTCAGGCGTATATCGATGGGACGGTGACCGGACGTACCGTCGTGGCAATCCCCTAACCGGGGTCAGAGCTTATCGTCTATTTCCAAATGACTTTCGGGACGGACCTTTGGTCCGTCCCGGGCTCTGACCCCAATTTCTCCAGAGCAACCGGTAATTTGGGAATGACCCTTCCGCTGGGCTAAAATCGCGCTCCCGGAAATTTTAATGCCGATTAAAATTTTCACTCGAAACTGTTGTGAGGACTCGATATGAGTGCAGGCGCTCGCTTCTGGCAGGCCCTGGAGGCAGAAAAACCGCTGCAGGTGGTCGGTACGATCAATGCTTACTCGGCGTTGCTCGCCGGGAAAGCCGGATTCCGGGCGATCTACCTGTCCGGCGCCGGCGTCGCTAATGCGTCGTTCGGTCTTCCCGACCTCGCGATGACCACGCTGGGTGATGTCTGCGAGGACATTCGCCGCATCAGCTATGCGACGGAGCTACCCCTGCTGGTAGACGCGGATACCGGTTGGGGTGGCGCATTCATGATCGGCCGCACCGTCCGCGAGATGATTCGTGCAGGCGCGGCTGCTTGTCACATCGAGGATCAGGTTGGCGTCAAGCGATGCGGGCATCGCCCGGGCAAGGCATTGGTTGAGACCTCGGAAATGGTTGATCGCATCAAGGCCGCGGTTGACAGCCGTAGCGATGACAAATTCACGATCATGGCACGCACCGATGCACATGCCGTCGAAGGGTTGCAGGCGGCAATCGACAGATCGGCGGCCTATGTTGAGGCTGGCGCGGACATGATTTTTGCCGAAGCGCTGACGACTCTGGACGAATACCAGCAATTCACCATGGCAATAATCGTCCCGGTGCTCGCGAACCTGACAGAATTCGGCAAAACGCCGATGTTCACCACGACCGAGCTTAAGGAAGTCGGCGTAGACCTTGCGCTTTATCCGTTGTCAGCTTATCGAGCCATGTCCAAAGCTGCCGAGAACGTGTACGCGACCCTACGCAGGGATGGGACACAAAAATCGGTCATTGGGGGCATGCAGACACGCGACGAACTCTACGACGTACTCGGTTATCACGAGTACGAGGACAAACTCGATCAATTGTTCGCCGCGAAGGGCCTGACCGGCAACAAAGACTAAAGAGAATCGGAGAGAGGAATGACAGCAAGTAAGAAAACGGGCGGACTGGCCGGCGTAATAGCCGGACAGACAGCGCTATGCACGGTTGGCGGAGAGGGCGCTGGCCTGAGCTATCGCGGCTATGACATATATGACCTCTGCGATTACGCCAGTTTCGAGGAGGTAGCCTTTCTCTTTATGGTCGGGCATCTGCCGAATCGCAGTGAGCTTGATGAATACATCACGAAGCTGAAGTCGTTGCGTGGACTGCCGGACGCAGTGAAACAGGTACTCGAGATTGTCCCCGCAAACGCCCACCCGATGGACGTACTGCGCAGCGGCGTTTCGATTCTCGGCAACCTGGAGCCTGAAGAGGATTTCGCCAATCAGCAGTCGGTTGCCGACCGCCTGCTCGCGTGTCTGCCCTCGATGCTGCTTTACTGGCATCGATTTCACGCCGATGGCAAACGCATCGATGTCGAAACCGACGACGACAGCGTGTCAGGACATTTCCTGCATATGCTGCATGGCAAGCCACCGGCCGAGTTGCACAGAAAGTCGCTGGACACCACGCTGATTCTGTACGCGGAGCACGAATTCAATGCCTCGACGTTTACGGCCAGGATTATCGCCGGGACCTTGTCCGATTTTCACTCGGCAGTCTGCGGCGCGATCGGTGCCTTGCGCGGTCCGCTGCATGGTGGCGCAAACGAAGCAGCGATGGAACTGATCCAAAAATTCTCTTCTCCTGAGGAAGCGATTAAAGGTGTAATTGGCATGCTCGAGCGCAAGGAAAAGATCATGGGTTTCGGACACCGTGTCTATACAACATCGGATCCGCGAAATTCAGTGAACAAAAAGATGGCGGGCGTGCTGGCTGACGAAGCCGGCGACACGCATCTGTATGCGAATTCGGAAGCGATCGAGAAAGTAATGTGGGACGAAAAGAAAATTTTCGCCAATGCCGATTTTTTTGTGGCAACTGTGTATCACTTTATGGGTATCCCAACCTACCTGTTCACGCCGATCTTCGTTTGCTCACGGATAACCGGCTGGTCGGCGCACATCATGGAGCAGCGTGCCGACAACAAACTCATTCGCCCGGCGGCGGATTATATTGGACCTGGGTTGCAAACCTATGTTCGGATAGAAGACCGTCGCTAAAAAAGCAGCTTATGTTGATTATTCGTCAAACATAAATTGTAGAAAAGATTCGTAGGAGCCCGGCCCACCGGGCGATCGACGCTTGATGCGCGCATCAATGTCTGATCGCCTGCCGGGGCGAGTTCTTGCGGACGAAGCAGAAATTTTTGGGATGATTTCATGTCATCAAACGACATACGCTCAGCGGCACGGCCTGAGCCGGACCAGGTATTGGTCGATATTGCGGATTACGTCTGCAACGCCACGATCGATAGCGATCTCGCTTATGAAATCGCGCATTACTGTCTCATGGACACGCTCGCCTGCGGTTTTCAGGCGCTCGATTATCCCGCTTGCACGAAATTGCTGGGCCCGGTG
>Ga0209987_10000110_pt1 | contig 36557 bp, 54 predicted proteins | sample N074metaG_FD_182134 | JGI IMG/M metagenome (GOLD analysis project Ga0209987, IMG submission 182134) | Deep subsurface microbial communities from Kermadec Trench to uncover new lineages of life (NeLLi) - N074 metaG (SPAdes) (version 2) | ecosystem: Environmental > Aquatic > Marine > Ocean trench...
TCATCATGGGTCACCCACGTCATCACGCCCGCTACGCGAAGGATCTTAAACGTCGTCGATAACAGGAGAAAAAAATGACGAAAGTGACGAAGGCTCCCGGCTTTGTTTCCGCCGAGATAACATCCCTGCCGAAGAATGTGCGCTTCTTGTATGAGGCTCCGGATGGCGCGTACCTCACGGTCTCTGCACAACGCGCGGAACGTTCGCTGGCCTCTAATAATTACAACGCTAAGAAGGCTATCCCGGCAGGCTCACTGATCATCGTCACGGAGGGTGGTCACCTCTATACACTCAACGGTAACAGCGGGCTCATAGGACTCGGAAAGAACGAACGCAGCGGTTACGCGCAACTGATGGTTCAGCGCGTTAACATGGCAGTCACCATCAGTGAATATCGGGCGAGCCCAAAGAAGAGTAAGAAGACCAAGGTCGAAAAGAACAAGAAAGCCAAGAAGAAGAGGACGGTCAAGAAAAAACGATGAACTCGCTGCAGAAACTGCACCAGACCGTGAAGAAAAGGGTCGAGCACGTTCGCGACGAGGGTGCATACTTCGTTAGCCACATCGTGATCCTATGGGACGGGCGAGACATCAAATCAATCTCTTCGGACGGCAGTACGCTCACCAAGTACGACGGGAAAGACACGAAGGATGCATGACGTTTCACGCCGCACAAAGAGGTGAGTGGATGAGCTTTTGGAGTAAGCCTCTTTGCTTCCAGGTCTATCAGCATGTTGGGCCTGCCCGTGTTCCTGCGTGGCAGCTCAAGCAGTTTCTAAACGAGCAGGTCGCGGCAGTCAAAGCTTACAATGGTCCGCACGAGCCCGCATGGTAAGCGAACGCATCATCCGTACCTTCTGCTTTCACGCATGGGGGAAGTGGTCGGATCGATTCCAAGGAACGTGGGTGGACCCTGTGGAACATTCCACGGAAGGGTACATGAGCCAGAAGCGCACCTGCAAAAAATGCGGCAGGATTTCTTATCGGAAGTGCCAATGAAGTGGCTGAAACAACTGTTTTGCAGGCACCAGTGGACTAACGATGCTGAGGAAGGTATTTCTCCTCTCGTCAACCTGGAGACGTGCTCGCAGGCTGATGCCTTCCGTTACAACAGAGGCTGGTGCAAGCGATGTCGCCGCTACCAGAAGCCAAGCATATATCTCTGCGGCAGTGAACACTGGGACGCGAAGGTGAGGTATAGATAGCGATGCCCTGTAGCGAACCGACAATGACGAAACGTGACGACCTTGCCTATGTGACGGGCGAGCTGATCAACACTTTTTCTGCGCGTAAGTGCGACGCTCTATTCGGTAAGGTTCCGGCGTGGGTAGCGGAGAGGAGGTACATCTATCCGATGGGGCACCAGCTGGACGAGGCAGTCCAGGTTCTCTGTGATTTTTGCAAGGAGATGGGTGACGACTTCATTTATAACGGCAGAGATCGAGACTGTCGTCACCTCGCCGATTGGTGGGATGATCATAAAGAATCGAAAGGGCACGAGCCAATATGAGCGAACCATGGTACTGGGTCCTTGTATTCGCAGCCGTCGGAACTAGCTTCCTGATAGGACGTTGGTGCGGGATTCGTGATTTCGAAAAAGCGTTCCTGAGTTCGAAAAAGCGCTCGATGAAGAAAATAGAAAAACTGCGCGATGAAGAAAATAGAAAAACTGGATGAAGAGCACGCCAAAGTCTACACCGACATGGGCTACGGCATGCCGATTCGCTTGGATGGCGAACTCGTCGCATTGGGTCCGTTCCTTTTCACCGTTGGCATTATCGTCGGCATGGATGAGAGCGGTTATAAACATCGCTTCTGTTACCACAATGAGAACGAAGCCATGATCGCTTTCCTGGCGTGGATTGGCTCCGATGACGACGAGCCCATAGGTTACATCACGAAAAAATGAATGCGCAAGCGGAGCTACCACACTGGACGAAAACGGTTCAAAGCACTAGAGGAGGAGAGACACCGTGACCACCAGGAAAGAGTTGATGCTGAAGCAATGCGTCGAACTCGGAGACGCAATAGGCGAAAAACAATGGGAGGACGCAAGGCTGCGGCTCCAGCGGCTCGTCGAGATCATCTTGGGCGAGAGCATAAAATCAAGCGCTGATACGAGGAAAGACTATGTTCGGTCTTCCGCCCCCAGGTATTGGGGAAATTCTGGATACTCTGGTGGCTGTACGCTGGCGGCGGCTTGACGCAATGATCGATAAGAAACCAGACATCAATAAGAAACCTGATCCTGACACTGAGCCCGATTGGACCGGTAGTTGCGAATCATGTGGCGCGAGTCCGATTGTTCCAGTGACCGGTCTGTGCGGACCCTGTACGTGGGGAGAAGCTGATACCGCAGGTGGAAATTGGTGAGTGACCCGTTATTTTCGAAGAGAGCGAACGACAGATTGGTATAACCGACCGAGGGTATGGAAAGAGATGAGAATCGTTACATTCAACAACAAAGGCAGTGGTCATCTGTTCAACGAGAAAAAGGGCATGACTGCCTGCGGGAAGAAGTGGCCCGGTCCTAATGGCGAGCTGGAGATCCGTGAACCTCAGGCTGCTGACTACTCCAATGACCGCAAGCTCCACCTCTGCGGCAACTGCGAGAAGGTGATCACTTCAGCTGGCTCAACTATGTATTGGAGATTCGTCCAATGAGCACTCCACTACGTACAGCAGTAATGCGCATCATGTCAGAGATGCTGGACGATCCCGATGAGCACGGCATCTATCCGACTGGTCGATTCATGGATCGCATCGAGGCTCTGTTGCATTCAATGATGGGAGCACCAGAAGTCATGCAGCTGTCCGGATCGGAAGCTGTCTACGGATTCGTGGCTTGGTTGACCACATCGGATGACTTCGAAGACGTACTGAAGAATCCTCCCTTCGGTCCCACTCAAGATGCAGCTCCATGGGCGGAGTTGGTTAACCAATTCTGCATAATCAATCAACTTGCAGAGCCACGCGAAGAATGGAACACATTGCTTACTCACCCGGAGTCGAAAAATGACTGACCTTACTGACCAACTAGACAAAATTATTCGGAAGGCTGCACTCGACGGTGCATTGACGGAAGATGCCGTCGCTCAATTTCATTCACTGGTGACACAGTGCGAATCGCAAGCCGAGGAGCTGAGATCGCTGAACAAGCTGAATAACGAGCTGATCGACAAGCGGGACAAGCTGACTATCGAACTGACGCAGTCGAAGACGCTGAACGAGATAGCAGTGAAGGCTGAACTCGAGATGATCGAGCGCGAGCTGAAGATGACCACGCTGGAACTGACTGCTACTCACGAGAAGCAGCGCGTGCAGGATCACATCAACATGTTCACGACCGTGTTCCGTAATTCGGTGCTCAGGAAAGAAGTGATGACGCCCCTTGAGGCTACTCGCATGGATCAAGGCATGCAGGGTCAGGGAGGCTACGCGTCGAAGGATACGGTCGAAGAAGAGGAGAAGTGAAACTGTGTCCGACTTGCAGTGGTCCTCTCGTTCGTCGTGATGCGTGTTACCACTGGCGTGGTGTCACCATGCATGGATGGGTCTGTGTACCGTGCAACTCGCTTTGCGATCTTAAGGGCGCGTTCATAAAGTACACGCAGAGAAACTTGGATAAGCCTGCGCCATAAAATGAAACAAGACTTCGTGACGTTCTACAGTCCCGGTACTTTCGTCGCGGAGCAAACGACTAGGGAGGTAGCGAACTGGAATGTGACCAAGGCAGTGGAGATGATGCCCGACATTGAGGAACGTTATGGTGCTCGACCGTACGGATTCCAGTTTCATACCAAGAAGCGCGGTTGGCGCGATCTCGAACCGAAAGAGATTAAGCGCAGTGGCATGTACTACGTTAATTGCAAAGTGGAGACGCTGGCCGAGATCGAAGGTAGAGCCGACCCGAAGGAATCGACACTGTTGTCAAATATGAAATGCAACGGTTGGGACAAAGTTGTATCTCCGAGAGAGGGCTGGGCTTGGACTCAACCGCTGCGCGAAGGGGACACCGTACTGTAATGGGTTTTTGGGTCAAAGTTCGTGACATATGGTGGCAGCGACAGCGTGACACCGATCTCAACATTCTCTGGCCTGCATGCAAGGAGCAGACTCCGGATATCGAAATTGCGAAGGCAATGTTTGCGCTTCATGTATTTAAGGATAGCGCCTGGATCGAATTCTACGGGAAAGAAAAGCTGCTGAATTTCATTGAGAAATTGGAGTAACGAATGAACGGTGAGGGACAAGAGAAAGCATCATCACGGGAAGCGACATTGGACGCAGTTCACTCTGACCAGTTAGGACTGTCAGAGCAGCTGCGTACTCTCAGTGAGATGCTTACCAAGATCGAGGAACATTTGTTAGGTGGTGAGCACATGAAGATGTTGTCGGTAGCAGCGGCTCAGTCCAAAGCTACTCTTGGCGAGGAGGGGTTGATGCCAGGGCAAGCAGTAATGCCAGCACCGACATTGGATGCGCCGACACACAAAGGGCTGCTGCTTCAGATGTGCGATCTGGGTACCAACAACGCGCATAGCGTACTTGATATGCAGAGACGGCTTTCTAGCATCAGCCGACTTCTCTCTGTGCCGATGCCCAAAGAATGAGCTGCGTGCACAAACCTGAATACGATTCCAGTGTCAATGAGACCTACTGTTCTCTTTGCCTCGAACGTTTACCCAATGCGTCCAAAACTAGCGCGTTCGAAAAGAGCTGGTGGCTGCGACAACACATCTTGGTGCGCACGTTCGTGTACCTCCTCCTTGGTTTCTGCATCGGTCAATTTATAGGGAGCTTCGCTGATGGCTAAACTCGAAAAGAAAAAGAACACGCTGGAATTGAAGCTCGTGAAGCTCGAAGAGCAAGTTAAAACATTACAGAAGACGCTCGCAAGCTGGAAGGCAACGGGCATTCCGGAGAAGACGCTGGTCCTACTGCTCAGCCACTACACAAAGGTGCCACAACGCACGATTCGTCTGGTGATGGATGGATTCGATAACCTGTACGACGAATATTTCACGGAGGATGAAACATGAGCTTCAAACTGACGATAGAAGTACCCGATAGCAAATTAATGGCGACTCTCAGGACGTTGAACGGTCACAAGGTGTATGTCGAGTCAACGGAACAATACAAACCCGGTTGGGTTGATCCGCGAAATAAGAGCGGTGCTAAAAAGGGAGATAAGAATACGCATTCTCGCGCAGCATCTCGACTGACGATGACTGGGAAGACGGCGCAGGAGGGCACGATCATCGCGGAGGGTATCACCCTGTTTGAAAAGCTCGAAAAGCGCATGGGCATCGGTACCGTTACGGTCAAAGATTTCCGGGAGGTTCTGGTGAAGAACGATAAGCCCAGAGCCGTTGCTCAGCGTTGCGTCACGGAGGGATTTCTGTCCTACCCCGATGGATGATGATAAGCTGCGCGCACCATGGTCATAGGACGTGTCTGTGAAATTCGTCGTAGAAATCCCAGATGACACTATCGAGTGGGCTCGAGCAGAGGGGGTTAACCGGCAGACGATTGCCAAGTTTATGCGCGAGGAGCTGCAGATGATCTCATCCAGGCATGGTCACTCGCCTGAGCTGAATCGTCTTAAGATTCCCGGACAATCGCACGAGTGGCGCGGCTTCATCTTCAATGAAGCTCGCGTCTTGGTTCCCCGACCTAAGTGGGGTCGGAACCTAGCGCTGGACAAGGTGTTGCAGGGTAGCTAAGTAGATTGCAGACCCGATACCCCTTCCACTTAGCCAAAGGTGACGCTTTGATCCGTGTCGAGCTGGGGTATAGAAGAGTCACCGCTAAAGATATGAAGCGAACAGATTTTTTTGTTGTTACCGGGTTTTACGAGACCGGAGAGCCCAAGCTCCAAGAAGCGGATGGCAACCTTCAGATCCCCATTGAAAAATGAGTGACTGGTCCCACAATATATGTGAGCGTTGCTGGCGACGTCAGAAACCCGACCGTGAGCCTGTGAAGATTAAATATGCGCCCGTTGAGAATTGCTGCTTCTGTGGAAACTCGACTCAAGCGGGCATCTACACACGTCACGATCCTAAGGATCCGGAATTGAAGTGCGGTGGCGAACACGAAGCGGAGATGATCGTTGGCTGACGATGACGGCATTGCGCTGACTTGCATAAGTCACACTGAACACGGTCTTTCAGACGAGCAGATTATGAAGCTTGTTAGTCACCCCCCTCGTAGCTCTGGGGAGAGCAAACGGTTTTCAACCCGTCTGGATCGGGTTCGACTCCCGACGGGGGGTCCACAGGAGCGGAGATGGATAAAACAAGAAGAGGATTCCTAACAGGTCTCGGTGCGAGTGCAGGAGCTGTAGCTGCAACTGCCGTGTCAGCAGTGCCCAAGATCGAAGAGGAAGTGATCAAGGTTCAGACGTACGAGCACGAACTCGTCAAGGTCAAGCATTTTCTGACGCATGGTGACGGTACACAAGATGGAGATCGCGCCATGCTGCAGGTGGATGGACACTATCGGTCGCACGTGCTGCGAGACGGTAAGTGGCGAATGATGTTTCCCAATTAGGAGCAGTGAGATGAACTGAAGCTAGAGCACCCCCCCGTTGTGTATCACCAAACGGCTTTTCAGCCGACACAAACTATTTAGTGGAACATTGGAGATACACAAATGAGCATCAGATTTTTAAAAGTAAAAGTGAAGAGCCTTGCCTCAGAAGCACGCATCATCCGACACGAAGAGCGGAAGACCCGTGGACCTATCCGATCCTCCTTACACGAGCACCGTGTCGGGGCTGTTCGAAGGGAAGCACGGCACACGTTACTGGCATACGGGTACCTACGTGCACGAAGTTACGCGCAGATGGAGCGGTCTCCAAGGACCGAACCAGCGTGGGACAGCGTCGAGCGTATGATCAAAAAGTACGGACAACTAAAACAATCTATTGAGGAGTGGAAAATGGAGGGTTCTTCTACATCAGCAAGCAATTAAAACGTTCTGCGCATTTCATCCGGTGGGGTTTGGAATTAATTCTCATTTGGTTTTTTGTATTCCCTGAAACTGGATTTTGGACTGGCTTCGTTCTAACCATGATTACGGTCGGAATTGAGTGGGATCACATCGACTTTAAAGATTGGTCGGAAAACTAGTCCAACAAAAAAAATCTAGATGTGCTATAATAGCGTTCCTGTGTAATTCAAGGAATGCAAAGATGCCATCAGCCGCAGAGTATGATCGCATTGTGGAAGCGATCTGGAAGAAAATTCCACCGGAGCAGATGCGCAACGTTTGGCCGACCCACGCAATGAGTTTTGTGCGTGCGATGTGGAAAGCGGAAACCGGAAGAAAGTTCCGGTGGAAGATTCGCATCGGTACCGGCAACCGACGTACATGGCTCCGTGGTGGAGTGTTCACTGTCAACCCGAATCAAGGGTGGCACAACGTCAACCACGACATGGGACACTTCATCGAACGCCGCATGGGAGGTGGAGCGCACACGGACAGTCAATTGAGACGTGAGCGCAATGGAGCCCACCTCATCGTGCGGAAGTTCCTGGAGACGAAGCCACCTCCGGAGAAAAAGAAGTCCGACATGGTTACCGTCCGCGCTGCCCGAGTTACTGCAGGTATCCGGCGTTGGGAAGCGAAACTGAGACGGGCGAGCACTGCGCTGAAGAAGCTCAAGAAACAGCAGCGCTACTACGAAAAGGCACAGGGCTCCTAGCGAGCCCTTCTTTTTTGCGCTACCCTCGCGGAGCCCAATGGTCAACCGCAGAGGACGTCACCATGCGCTACCTACTCGCCCTGCTCTGTTTCATCCCTCTCTTTGCGTCCGCTGCCGATGTCACTATCGAATGGGAGTGGCCCACGGAGTATTGCAACAGCGAGCCTTTGCCAATCACTGACATATCAGCTGCTGAGATCTACATCAGTGATGTCACTATTCCAAGAGTCCCCGGCTCATGTACGGGGGGAGTGGATGTGCCACCTCCCAGCGCCATCATAGCTACGGTGACCACACCGGACACGACACTGCTTGTCGATCTGGCTTGCGGTAAGACCTACTTCTTCGTGATGCGGATACAAGCCGGTGGGCAATGGTCGAACTTCGCTGCTGAGGCAATGACGGATTTACTTTGCGGACGACCGAACATACCGATCATCATCCGCTTGACTTAAAGATGTGTAATGGGTCAGGTCATCTCCCTGAATTTTGGCCTGGTACACCAGCCGCCAAAGTTTGATTACGATTTCGACTTTGACGATCTCGACGATGAGATAAAAGAACAACTCCCCGAGGACACTGCTGAAGTATTGCAGTTGTTCTCCGAGGAGGATCTGCACTTCCTGCGCTGGCGTATCTGCTGGCAGCGCATGGCGCGCAAGAAGCAACTGCCGCCTGAAGAATTTCTCTCGATGGAGAAGTTCATCTGGCTTATTCGGTCAGGTCGAGGCTTCGGTAAGACGCTTACTGGCGCGAACTGGCTGGGGGAACAGGCGTGGCTGGTCGCGAGTTTCTATGCAGTTATCTCTCCGACGCATGATGATGTTCGTTACACCTGCTTCGAGGGTCCAACCGGACTCCTGTCGGTCATTCCTCCGCAGCTTATTCATGACCGGAACCAAGCTCTCCCCTCTATCACCTTAAAGAATGGATCAATCATTCGCGGGTTCGCAGGAGACACTCCCGAACGATTACGTGGACCGCAGCATGCAGCTATCTGGGCGGATGAGATTGCATCGTGGAAGTACCCTCAAGAGGCGTGGGACAACATCATGTTCGGTCTGCGTCTGGGTGAGACTCCACGCCTCTGCGTGACGGGTACGCCGAAACCGACACCGTTCATACGCAGGCTGCTGAAAGATAAACGTTGCGTGGACGTGGTCGGTTCGACGTACGAAAACCGCGAGAACTTGACCGAGTACTTCTTCGAGTCCATCGCTAAGTACGAGGGCACGCGCGTTGGTCGGCAGGAAATCCATGGTGAGGTGCTGGATCCGGAGGAGGAGGGATTCGTTCAGCGCAGTCAGTGGCGCGTTTGGCCTGCTGACAAGAAGCTACCGAAATTCACCTACATCGTCATGTCCATCGACCCCGCATTCAAAGAAAGGAACTACGACAAGCGTAAGCAAGTGAGTGACCCAACAGCCTGCTCAGTGTGGGGTTTGTTCATGGTGCCTCGCCTGGGTAAACCTCCGATCCCGAATGCCATGCTATTGGACGCCTGGGAAGACTGGCTGGGGTTCCCGGCTTTGGTGCGGCGTATCAAGAAAGAGAGGAGCTACACCTATGGGGACACAGACGAGCCTTATCTGAAGCCTGTAGTTATCGCGAAACGTAAGCGCGCCAAGCATCAGGGGCGTAGGATTGACATCATCCTGATTGAAGAAAAAGCCTCCGGTATCTCTATCCGTCAACAGCTCGCGGAAGAGAACATCTTGACTCACGGGTACAATCCGGGTAATGAAGACAAGCTAACGAGACTTCATTACGTCTCGCCCATGTATGCAGCAGGAAGAGTATGGGCAGTTGAGTCCGAAGTAAATCCTGGAAACTTCAAAAGTTGGGCCGACCCACTGATATCGCAGGTGTGTTCTTACGTAGGTCCTGGGTCTACTGAGAGAGATGATTTGTTAGACACTTCTACCCAAGGGTTACGTCTTCTCATGGACAAATTCTTCGGACCCTTCACCATCGTCGATTCTGTCGAGGATCGTGAACGAGCCCGTGCTCGTGAGATTGCTGAACGGCGACTGAGCAAAAAAGAGTCTCCATATGGCTGAGCAGCCTCCCATTAAATTAGACGTTCCTTACTTCATACATGATCCCGTAGATCATCTCCGTGCACTTAAGTGGTGTGAAGGGCACTGGGCAGAGCTAATGTTCGCCCTCAAAGATCGAGGCCTCGAGGATCAGATCTCTCCGGACGCAGAAACACTGAACAAGAAATTCCTCGCCGGAGAATTGGATCCGTGTTGGGAAGCTTGCAACATGATCAACATGGGAGCACTGGAGTGCTTCGGACCTGACAAGATCATCAATGAGAATGCTGGGTGTCCTGTGTGTTCGTTCGCGAATATTACCGGGTATGTGTGTGATCTGATGACCGTAAAATACGGGAGTTCTCACTAATGGTCGAAGAAGTCGTAGGTGGAGTAGAAACATTTACCGATGTACCTGATGAGGTAATTGATACCGACGACGGAGGTGCCATAGTCAGAGTCACCGACGATGTCCCGACCAAGATAAACAGAGAGTGGTACGACAACATCGCGGATGACTTCACCGATGAAGTACTAAACAAAATCGCAACTCGACTGCTCGAGGATATTGAACGCGACAAGAAGGCTCGCGAGAAACGTGAAAAAGATTACGAAGAAGCGATCAAGCGCACCGGCTTAGGCAAGGAGACCCCCGGTGGTGCAGACTTCGAGGGCGCATCCAAAGCAGTGCATCCAATGCTTACAGAAGCTACGGTGGACTTCGCTGCGCGCGCTATCAAAGAACTTATGCCGCCTAATGGTCCCGTCAAAGTCTACGTCCCCGGTGACCATCCTGATGCAGACCGCTTTAAGAAAGGGGACCGTGTCAAGAATTACATGAACTGGCAGTTCCTGGTTCAGATGCCAGACTTCCGCACTGAGCTAGAGCAACTTTTGACCCAGACTCCATTAGGCGGATCGCAGTACATGCGACTTGTCTATGACGATAAGAAGAAACGTCCTGTTCCGACTTATTGGCCCAGCGACGATGTCTACATTCCCTACGCAGCTTCCAACTTTTACACCGCAGAACGTCTTACCTTCGTCGAACACATCACGGAGTTCGAGTTCAAGCAGCGTGTCAAGAGCAAGATGTACAAGGACTATGGTCCTGATATCGCAACGGTGTCCGGTGCTACTGAAGAGCTGACTCGACCGGCGAAAGCAACGGCTGCTGTTGAAGGTAAGGATCCGGTTGCACCTTATAACGAAGACGGACTGCGAAACGAGTACGAGGTCAACTGTTGGTGCGATGACTTAGAAGATAAGTACGAGTACGCCCCTTATCGCATCACTATCGATGGTGCAAACCATAAAGTTGTTGCAGTCAATCGCAACTGGGAAGAGAACGACGAGACCAAACAGCCACTGTACTGGGCAGTAGAGTTCCCATTCATACCTTGGCGCGGAGCGGGTTCCATTGGTCTCGGTCAAATGATTGGCTCCTTGTCGGGGGCGGCGACTGGTGCGCTCCGCGCCCTTTTAGATTCGGCACACATGAACAACTTGCCTACTTTGATTCGCCTCAAAGGGGCGAACTTCAGTGGACAGAGTAAAGAGCTACGTGTCGCTGCAGTGACTGAGATCGAAGGCGGCATTGCCGGTGATGACATTCGCAAGCTCATCATGCCGGTACCGTTTAACCAACCGTCGCCAGTTCTGCTTGAACTGTTGGGCGTCGTGGATAAGTTGGGTAGGGGTGTCGTTCAGACAACCTTCGAAAAATTAGGAGAGCAATCCACCCAAATGCCTGTAGGCACCACGCTAGCGCTTATCGAGGAAGGCATGACTGTCTTCAGCGCTATCCACCTGAGACTGTACTCAGCCATGGACAGGGTTATAAAAATCCTGTGCCGGATTAACCGGATGTACCTGGATGAGGACGAACTCAAAGACGACGTTGGAACTGTTCTTGCTTATCGAAAGGATTTCGATCCACCGCATGACATCATGCCGGTGGCAGATCCGGAGATCTTCTCTGACGTTCAACGCATGGCACAATTGCAGGTCGTTGCAGATCGTGCCGCTGCGATGCCCGAGGTTTACAACGTCAAGGAAGTCGAGAAGCGTATTCTCGAGCGAACCAAGATTCCTAACCCTGATGAACTGCTTCTGCCTGACGATACGCCCCAGGAGCAAAACGCAGTTAACGAGAATGCATCCATGAGCCTGGGCCGACCTGTGGCAGCATTCCCAGTGCAGGATCATTTAGCACATCTGCAGGTCCATTTGGATTACGCGATGTCGCCCGTGTTAGGACAGAATCCTCTGATTGCTCCACGGTTCATTCCGATGCTCATGGGGCACATCATCGAACACATCGCGTTTTACTACGTTGAATACAACGTTGATCTGTTGCAAGCATCGTCAAACCTTAGTGATGAGCAGCTGAGGCAGGTCTTGCAACTTCACGATCCCGACGTACGCGCGGAAATGGACAAGAATCTTGCAATGCAATCTCCGGATGTGATCCCTGCTATTGGAAAAGTTTTGTCAGGCGTCATGCCCGTGATTGAGCAGCTACAGCAAGTCATGCAGTCCTTCGAGCCTGAGCCGGAAACACCTCCGGTCGATCCGAATGCGATGGCTGCTATCGAGCAAGAGCGCGAGGCTGACGAGGCCCGAGATTCACGTGAGCGAGAACGAACTCAGTTGACCCTTGTGGATAAGCGCGAAGCGCGTGAGCACAAGACAGATCTGACCTTTATGGAGCTTGATGCCGAGGAGAAACAGAAGGCTCTAGATGCTGCCCAGGACGATGCTCTCAAAGCTAAAGAGTACGCTGCTCGACTCAAGGAGCTGGTAGAGCGCGAGCGGGCGGAGGACGAGCGTACTGTTATGGAGACCACTTCGCGCGAAGCCATGAATGCTGAGGACAATGCCACAGCACTTGAAATCGCAGGCGTCAAGGCAGTGACTGATCGGTCGAAGATCAAGTCGGGAGAGGGTGTAACAAACCCCCGACCACGCACGAGCACTTGATAAAGTGGGCTCGAGAAGCAGATGATAGACCGGTAGCGTGTCCCGCAAGGGCTCCATATTCAACAGGAGAGTAGACGATGAAAGACGGCACACACAGCAAAGGCATGGGCAAGTACCCGGCAGGTGCGATCAGCCAGCACAAGGCACTGGCGACGGGGGCTGCACTTCAAACTGCTAAGACAGCAGACAAAGGCGGCGACATGAATCTGAAGGGCGGAATGGGCAAAGGTGGCACAATTTCATCCAGCGGAGACACCGGAGGCCCGAAAGGCGGGCGACCTCTGAAGAACACACGTTCGACACCCGCGTAATTCGGGGCTAGTATGTCCGCCGAAGATGTACTGTTAAAGAAGTACCTTCAACGGCTGAAGGAGGAACAGGCCGGATGCATCGCGTTGCTCGCGACGCCGAAGAGCAAAACAGAGTTCGGCTACGGTGAAGCATGCGGCATCTATCAAGGTCTGCGTCGCGCCGAGCAGTTGTTCGAGGAAGTAATCGGGGAAGACGAAGACAAGATCTAACGATGGTAGCGAATGCTCAAAGTTTGCAGCTGGATTACGATTCTGTAGATCAAGCCTTTCCGGAAGTGGATCCGGGCTTGAGGCCTTTTGGCAGCAGGATTTTGATTCAGAAGCGTGGAGTGAAAGCGCGTCTGAAGAGTGGGCTCTACGTTCCACAGGAGACCCAGGATACCGAGTTTTGGAACACTCAGGTAGCTAAAGTCATCGCACTTGGACCGGGTGCTTTTAAGAATCGCGACACTCTGGAGGTCTGGCCTGAAGGAGAGTGGTGTCAACCGGGTACCTTCGTTCGCGTTCCCAAGTATTCTGGGGACAGATGGTTCGTAGAGGTACCTGAGGGTGAAGCTAAAGAGACGGGTATTGAGAAAGTGTGCTTCGTCTTATTCAACGATCTAGACTTGATCGGTGAAATTACGTGTGACCCCATGGATGTTATCGCTTATCTGTAGGAGATAGAGCATGGCCCCCGAAAACGAAGCCGTCACAACAGACGAAGAACAAGAAGAAGAGTTCGTTGCCGTCGAGCAAGAGCCTGGGAAAGAGACTCAGCAGGCTGCTGGCGACGATGAGCACGAGGAGGGCGAAGGGGAAGAGGAAGAGCAGGACGAGCGTCTCGCCGCTGACCAAGAAGATGAGGACGATAAAAAGGAGCGACGCCGCTCTGAGAATAAATCCCGTCGTCAGCGTCAGAAAGAAGCACGCGACCGTACTGAGCGTGAACTAAAGTTCCTGCAGAATCGCAACGAGGAACTGGAGCGACGCTTCAGTCACTTCGAGCAGGAGACAGACGCACGTGTCACTGGCAGCGAAATTGCCAGTATCGATGTATCCATTAACAAAGCTCGATCTGATATGCAACTTGCTAATCAGGTCATTGAGCAGGCTGTAACAGCACAGGACGGTAAGAACCTTGCTGAGGCTCTCACTCATAGAGACACCATTCGTGATGACCTCCGCGATCTTGAGCAGGCTAAAGGTTACCTCGCTAATAACTCGCGTAGAGGTGAGTCACCTGTTCAGCAACAGCTCGATCCGCGTCACGTTGCTCACGCACAGAAGTTCATGATCGACAATGAGTGGTGGGATCCAAGTGGGCGCGACCCGGATTCGAAGATTGTGCTAGATATCGACCGCTCATTGGTTCAAGAAGGCTATCAGCCTGCAACCAAAGATTACTGGGACGAGCTACGGGCTCGTTCCGCAAAAGCATTACCGAAGCGGTTCGAGTCCCGAACCGGTTCACGCGAGGATGGGGATGGTGGAGAGGGGTCCGGTAACGGACAACAGAAGCCAACCGGTGCTCGTGGGCCTCAGTTCCGAACTGGTGGGCGGGAACGTCCGTTGAAGAAGAATGAGGTTTATATCAGCCCCGAAAGAAAAGAAGCTATGATCGAGGCTGGTGTATGGGACGATCCAGTGCTCCGTAACAAATACCTGAAGTCGTACGCGACGTACGATCAAGAGGCAACGGCGGAGGGAGCATAATCATGGTAGCAAAACGTAGAACCGACACGAGACTGAATTCCGATCAATCGGGAGTACGCGTTGATCGTCACATGACAGATAGGAATGTGACGCAAAACCGCGAGCTGTCAGACGATGAACGGGTGGCTGAGTTTCGCCAGCAGTACTTTCAATCTGCATTGCCAGACATTCCGAAGATCAAGGGTTACCACGTTTGTTGGCTGACCACGGAAAATCCCCGAGACCCGATTCATGCGCGGGTTCGCCTGGGTTATGAGCCGATTAAGGCATCGGACATTCCTGGGTGGAACCATTCAGAGCTTAAAACGGGCGAGTGGGCAGGCTGCATTGGTGTAAACGAGATGATCGCTTTCAAGCTTCCTCTCGAATTGTACGAACAGTACATGCGCATCAATCATCATGAGGCACCTCTCAACGAAGAGGAAAAACTCAGCAGTCAACTCCGTGCGATGGAAGCTGAGATGAACGCCGCAACGAAGCGCGGCAAAGTAAGTCTAGAACTTGAGGATGGCACAGCAGCGTTGGGAGTGGCACCGGAGCCACCTCCTTTCGCACTTGCGACTGGAGAGGCACCGGATGACATTTAACCTAGCATTCGGAGGCTCTCATTATGAGTTCTGTAGCATCTCCGTTCGGGCTAAAGCCAGCTTTTCATCCGTCAGGCATCATTCGCCAGCAGCAATCGACGATAATTAGCGGCTTCGCTACGAACATCTTTCAGTTCTCCCCTGTGCGTATTGACGACGCAACAGGCGCACTTGTGCCTGCTGTCGCTGGTGCAGCCAATGTTCTCGGTGTCTTTGCGGGCGTCGAGTTCACGGGTACCGACGGCAGACGTCGCGTTGGCAATAACTGGGAAGCCAACCAAGTGGCAACGGAAATCGTTGCCTACTACGTTGGTGACCCATTAATGGTCTATGAAATCCAAGGTGATGGTCCGATTCTTCAGGCCAACATCGGGGACATGGCGGACTACAACGCACTTGCGGGGAATACAACGACTGGTCTTTCGAGCGTGTCGTTGGAAACCGCAGATCTCAGTGCTGCTGCCGCTACGCTCCGCGTAGTTGGCATCAATCCTGCACCCGATAACGTGATTGGTGATGCGTTCACCATCGCGCAGGTGCAGATTGCTGAGCATGCATTCCAATCCAACGTGGTCATTAAGACCTAGCAACCTAAAGGAGGTTTAGCTCATGGCAGTTCCAATGAGATCCACTGACTTTAGGTCAATAGTGGAACCGATCCTGAACGAGACATTTGACGGGATCTACACGCAACGCGCCGACGAATGGAAAGGCGTCTTCAAAGAACGCACGGGTACCCCCCGTTCGTACCACGAAGAGCCGGTCCTGTTCGGTTTCAACGCTGCACCTGAGATGCCTGACGGCACTCCGGTCACGTTCGACGCAGGCGGAGTGCTGTTTATTCAGCGCTACGTCTACAAGGTCTTCGGTTTGGCGTTCGCGCTGACCAAGGTCTTGGTCGAAGATGGCGATCACATCCGCATCGGTCGAATCTACTCCGAGCATCTCGCTCAGAGCATGATCGAAACGAAGGAAACGTTATGCGCGAATATTCTAAATCGCGCGTTCAACGGTGCCTTCGTCGGTGGTGATGGGGTAGCACTCACCGTGACAAACCATCCGATTGCGCCAGGAGGCTCAGCGGGTGGGGTGTTCTCGAACCTACTGACGACTGCTGCGGCTCTGTCGCAAACGTCACTTGAGCAGCTGCTCATTCAGATTCGCAATGCCGTGGACAACAACGGTAAGCGGATTCGTTTGCAGCCTCTCAAGATCGTCACGGGTCCGAGTCAGGTGTTCCAGTCGGAAGTCCTCTTGAAGTCTGTCCTGCGTGCAGGAACGGCTAACAATGACATCAACCCGATCCTGTCCATGGGGCTTCTGTCTCAGGGTCAGGCTAACTTGTCGCGTATCACTTCAACGACTGCATGGTGGATCCTGACGGATGCTCCACGTGGTCTGCAGATGATGATGCGACGTGGGTTGGAGAAGTCAATGGAAGGCGACTTCGAAACCGACTCTATGCGTTACAAGTCCACGGAACGTTACATTCCGGATTGGACTGATCCGCGCATCATCTTCGGCACACCTGGACTCTAAGGTCCAAAACGCAGAAGGGTGGGGGCCAGACGTGAAATGGCCCCCTAACTTCTCCAGACGTGAAATGGAGAAACCAAGATGGGTTTAGTTAATATTCAAAACACCAATTTCGAAAACGGAATTACCAACCGCAACGCTGCGGATCTTTTCGGTTCGATGGGTCAACTTGACCCGACGAAGTTCCATAGCTTTATGGATGACTTCGATCTCTTCACTGCTCCCGGTGGTTACACTGCTCCGGCAACAGGGTCCGTAGCACCTGCGGATAGTTTGGGAGGTGCTGTTGACATCGTCACGGGCGCAGTAGATACCAACGTCGCCATCATCCAAGCGGAGTCATTGGGTTATTCCATTGTCGCTTCGCAACGGGTGTACTTCAGGGTGAAGCTGGAGATGGACGATGTCATCGATGCTGATGGCATTTTTGGTCTGAACGATGCAGCAGCAAGTATCACTCCAGCAGACGGTATTTTCTTCGAGAAGACTGACGGTGCTGCTCTGGTGGACTTGGTTGTCCGTTCAGGTTCATCGGAAATCGCGCGAGAGGCTGGCGTCGCCACGCTGGTCGCTGCAACTCAGATTACCTTGGAGTTCTACTGGGATGGCATCGACCGTGTCTACTTCGGTGTAGACGGAGTAGCAACTGGCTTCCTCGATCTGGCAGGTCTTACACTTCCAGCCGGATTGCTGGCTCCAACAGCAGGTGCTGTGACGGGTAACTCTTCGACAACCACGGTGACATTGGACTACCTCTTCGCGGCACAAGAGAGGGCATAACCATGAGACCCATTGTTCAAACGCGGCAACTTGCTGCGGCTGATCCGAATGGCATTGCTGAAGACCAGCAACTGGGAGCGCCGGGAGATCTGGCGCTCGATGGAGTGCTGGTCGATAGTGACGGTGTCGCTCAGCTAGGTGCCCAACGACAAGTAATCTTTGAGTCGGCGGGCAACATCGCGACTGTGGTGTTTACGATCACGGGTACGAATGATTCTGGTAGTCCGGTCAGTGAGACGGTTACCGGTATCAACGCTAGCACCGTAGCGACCGTACAAAGCTTCCGCACTGTGACGCAGATCGCCGCTGATGCATCGTTCGCTTCAGATGTTGAGGTTGGAACGAATGGAGTGGGAGCTTCCCAACCTGTTCCGCTCGACCAGTACATCTCGCCGTTCAATGTGACGCTAGGACTGGTCATAAGCGGGACGGTGAATGTCACTGTTCAATTCACGTTCGCTGACGTCTTCAACGACGCACCAGAATCGTGGACATGGGTTGATCATCCTGATCTAACCGCTCAAACAGGAAATGGTGAGGGAATATTTATCTCACCCGTTTCCGCCTGTAGATTGCTAACCAACTCCGGTGACGGAGAAGCGATCCTGAGGATAGCCCAAGCCGGTCTGACCTAATGGCTGGACCCACTTCCGACAGCGTGACCGCTTCGGCGGTCACTGCTGCTCTTGTGACCGCATCGTCGGTTACTGGTTCTGTTCCAACTGGTGATGTTCTTCTCATTGATGATGGCGGAGATAAGCTTCTCATTGAAAACGCCACCACAGACTTTAGATTGCTAGAGGGTTAACAAATGGCCGACTCAACCATTCCCGGTCTCGTTGCTGTCACAGTTCCAGCACTTACTGATTTACTTGGTGTGCGCCAGAGCGGAGATGCACGAGACAAGAAATTAACGGTTACGCAGCTTCTTTCTCTATCTCCGAGCGGAGGTGACGTATCGAAGGTCGGCACACCAGTCGATAATCAAGTTGGCGTCTGGACTGGTGACGGCACTATCGAAGGTACCACCGGGCTCACATACGATGGCATAGCTCTCGACATAGTTGGCAACATCACGCTCGATGGCACTGTCGATGGCATAGACATCGCGACTGACGTACCGGCGAACACAGCCAAGGTTACGAACGCAACGCACACCGGTCAGGTCACCGGTTCTGGTGCACTGGCACTTGATATCTCAGCGATCACAGATCAGCCTGCTTCCGGAGTTATCATTGCTGCGGACACTATCCTGATTAACGATGGTGGGGTCTTGTCCGAAGCCACGTTTACGCAGATGCTCGCGTTCTTCGACGCTAACATCACGATCACAGCGTCACAGGTGTCAGACTTTGATACGGAAGTATCGAATAATGCTTCGGTCGCTGCAAATACAGCCAAGGTTACGAATGCCACGCACACGGGACAGGTAACTGGCTCCGGAGCACTTGCACTTGATGTTAGTGCGATCACAGACCAGCCTGCTAGTGGAGCGATTGACGCAGCAGACACTATCCTGATTAACGATGGAGGCGTTCTGTCTGAATCTACGTTCACTCAGATGATCACGTTCTTCGACGCCAATCTTTCGTTTGGCACAGGCGACGTAAACAAAGTCGGTACTCCGGTTGATAACGAGATTGGAGTGTGGACGGGTGACGGTACGATAGAAGGCACCACCGGGCTCACATACGATGGTGCGGATCTCGATGTGACCGGAAACATCACGCTTACAGGCACGGTCGATGGCATCGACATCGCGACAGATGTCGCAGCCAACACGGCTAAGGTTACGAACGCGACCCATACGGGTGATGTGACTGGATCAGTTGCGCTGACAATCGCAGATGATGCGGTTACTTACGCCAAGATGCAGAACGTCGTCGCTGACGATGTCCTTCTAGGTAACATCTCAGGTGCTGGCGGCATCGTAGCTGAGATCACTGGCGCTCAGATCAACTTATTTCTGCCGAACTTTACGGATGCACTAGATGGTCTTGTGCCGCTCTCTGGTGGTGGTTCATCTAATTTCTTACGTGCTGACGGAACATGGGTGACACCCGCAGGCTCAGGTGACGTAAGCAAAGTTGGCACGCCTGTCGATAACCAGGTTGGTGTGTGGACAGGCGACGGTACCATCGAAGGTACCACGGGGCTCACGTACGACGGTGCAGCTTTCGATGTGACCGGTAACATTACTCTTTCCGGCACCGTTGACGGCATCGACATTGCAACGGACGTTGCAGCCAACACCGCAAAAGTCACAAACGCTACGCATACGGGTCAGGTTACCGGTGCCACGGCTCTTGCTCTCGATGTCACCGCTATCACGGATCAACCGGCTAGTGGTGCGATTGAGGCAGCGGACACCATCCTCGTCAATGACGGTGGGGTGTTGTCAGAGTCAACGTTCACACAACTGCTTACTTTCTTTGACGCTAACCTTTCGTTTGTGCCTGAGAGTTTACTTGCGAGCGACGCGGCTGGTCCCGCGATTGTTGACGAGGCCGCAACCGGCGTTAATCCCACACTAATCCCGAACCGGGTTGAACTCGACACGGGTATCGGTTGGGCAGCATCTGACACCTTGTCCTTCATCATGGGTGGCGCACAAGCGTTCTCTATGAGCACTGCTGGCATGTCAGCGCAGAACGCCACCGGGCCGAGAGTGCTAAACGAGGCCGCTACAGCCACGAACCCAACGCTTCTTCCTAACAAGAGTGACGCGGATACGGGTATCGGTTGGGCAGTAGCTGACACGCTGTCTCTAATTGCTGGTGGCGTTGAGGGTGCTAGGGTAGAAGCTGCTCAGTTCACTATGGTCAACTTCGTGTTTGACAGTGACCAAACTGTAGGAGCAGGACAGGACAACTTTGTACTGACCTACGACGATGCCAGTGGAGAGATTGGATTAGAAGCTATCCCGGCAGTCTTCCCTGAGTTCCTTTTCATCGCCACTGACTTCTCCAATCCGAATAATACGGATTGGGACATCACTGTTCTGGCTCCAGCGGTCGTAGACTCTAATGACAATGCCCTCACTGTCAGGGCGTTCGATGATACAACTACAGAAGCGGTAGGCCTGCAATTTAAGCTGCCTTTAGGAAGCACACAACTCACACTACAGTGGGTCAGTCGGGCTGAAACAGCCCCTGGCTCACCCGCAGTTGCTAAGCCCTTACTCCGGATACACGATATTCCGGACAATGCAGCGGTTCCCGGTAATCCCTGGACATCACTTACTTTGGACGATACAGATATTCCGACAAACGAGTTTTTCCAGTACGATTCGCAGACGATTACATACTCTACCTTGAGTCTAACGGCTGGTGAATACGTGCAGATGCAATTTGCTAGGGAACCCGGTCATGCGAATGATGACTTAGTGGGTGATTGGAACGTATTTAGTCTTCTGGTGAGCTTCTCGTAGTGGCAATAGAAAGCCGCAAGAGCAGAAGCAACGGCATCGCGTATGACGATGCGGGGAATGTCTTTGCTATTCAGCCGATGTCTGCGATGGGGTGGCTGCGTTTCTATACGGGGGGTGGAAATCCTAGTACAGCAGGGCACATCATCAACCTCTGGGGTGCTGCCGGTGAGCGTTCTTGGGTTCTTGGGACAACTGCTAGTCCGTTGGAGTATTTTGCCAGTATCTCGAAGAATGGTACTGACATATTCACCACGAATAGCAGCGTCACAATCGGTACGAATGTATTTAATCACGTGGGGATGGATTGGGACGGTGTTGATCTTCGAGTTTACTTGAATGGAGTGCTGGATGCTGAATCTGATCAAACCGGAACTATTCACGTGCCGACTCAGGACCTTGGTATTGGCAATAACGGTGATGGTTCTGGTTCTGGTGCTGACGTATGCGATGTGCACATCGAAGATGTTCGGGTTTACGACAGAATTTTAACTGCCGCAGAATGGCTAACGATCTTCAACTCTATGGGGAATGATGGCATTGTCGAAGGTTTGTTATTCCGAATGACCGGCAATGATAGAAGGCAGGGAGTAGTCGTAACCACCAAAAACCCCCTTGATGTAGGACCGAATAATGTTGCTATGGCTTCCTCATTCGGCTCCCCGGTATCTAGCTATTTTGTGGGAACTGGCTTCGGCTTCAAATAAGGAACGAACATGGCAAGTGTATTTAATAGAACCGATGGTCGGTTTCTTCCGTCAGTGCACACACCCGATTTTGACGTAGCTGATTGGATTATCAATCCTGATCTTTCAGCGGTTGCAAATCAACCGTCAAGGTATTGGATTATTGACCCACCGGCTAGCGACACTATCCGTCTTGCGACAGCGGGTGAACAAACAACGATTGATGACGATATTGCTGCGGCTAGGGAAACTGCCGAAAAGGAGGCTGCGAAAACTCAGGTTGATGTTGAGCGGGTCGTGAGAGCTTTGGTTGATATGCTCCCCGGCGAATTCAACATCCTTCGTGCTTTTCACGCACTCCCTGATCGCACCGCTGACCAGTTAAGGGCAGCACTTAAAGCGAACATTGACGCTCAATAGATATGAGTTACACAGATGCAGAGTGGGAAAACGTCATGTCATTCCTCAACACGGAAGCGGAGAGGCCTCCGCCGAACGGTATTGGAAAACTGATCGAGACCCCCGAAGAATTCGTAGAGATGCTTCACACGGCGGAGGCTATCAAGCCTGTCATCGTGGGAGCCCAAGCGGCGAGAGACCGAAGGGAATTCGGTGAATTGCAAAAACGGAAGGCGAACTTAAACCGGTCGGTGATTGAAACACAAAAGCTGATTGATACTCACCCCGGCAATCCGAATAGACCATAGGAGACGATCATGACTAAGAACGTTGGACTGACATATGTGAAGGAATTCACATTCCCAGCGGAGCAAGGCTTCACCGGTTCCGCTTCTTCAGCGGGCGTACACCAAGTTAAGGGTTACCAACGTGGTGGACGTGTGAGGAAGATGGCTGAAGGTGGCAAATTCGGCAAGCCCGGTGACAAGTACCCGACGCTGAAGTCTGGACCTGCGGGTGCAAGGTCGGCGATGCCGAAGAACGTCAAGAGGCACGGTGGCCCGGTGAAGAAGCAGATGGGCGGCTACATGGGACCGGAGCGTGAGATCCAAGTCGATGACGTGAAGATCACGACACCTAGAGCCCATGGTGGCTCCGTGCACGACAGGCTCCGGCATGAAGGCGCGAAGATGGGTTACGCCTATGGTGGTCAGGTGAAAGAGAGTGACACCTCCGGCGAGTTCAAGATGACGAAGGGCAAGCAGGCCACCATGGACACGGGTGTTCAGCCCGCACGCAAGGGTCGCAATCAGCAAGAGATCGAAGCTGGCGGCACCAAGCGACTGAAACCTGGGTACAACAAAGGTGGTGGTGTCCACAGCGTGCGGCGGCTGCATAAAGTAATAGCAGCGGACATGCGACGTGCGTTGAAGGGAATTAGCGGAAAGATATCTAAGGAAGATCGTGCGGCTGCGCGTCGGGTAGCTGCAGGAAAAGGGATGCCCAAGGGTGTGAAGGCCAGAGGTGGACTCGCGAGATACGCAAGAGGCAGTTAAATGGCTACGTCAGGAACAGTCGGTAGCACGATCTTCTTGAATCAGCAGATCATTGATCATGCGTTTCGTCGCTGCAAAATGGTCGAGCAGGAGATCACGGGCGAGCACATTACGATTGCTCTCGACCTGCTATGGCTGTACACCCAGACGCTCGTAAATAGAGGCATCAAGTTGTGGAACGTCATTCCGATCTTGCTGCCGATCTACGAGCGTCAGGTGACGGTGCCTTGTCCTCTCGGTACCGTGGACACGTACACCATCAATTTGCGTAACCAGCAAGTGCTTGGAGGGACAGCGACTGCGTCGGAGGGTGTTGCAGACAACGCATTCGATAGGGATCTGACCACTGCGTGCATTCAAGTGTCGATGGCAGGTTCGATCACTCTGCTAATACCGAGCGCTACTTATGTGTCCACTTTCGGCATCTTGCCCAACGTAACTGAGTCCTGGGACTACGTGATCGAGGGATCGAACGATAACTTCGTGGCGGAGACGGTGGTTCTTCTTACCCGGACAGCTCAAGCAGTGGTTGCAAATCAGTGGCTCTGGGTTGACGTCCAAGGACCGTTCGCGACAGGTGTCATAGAGTTCACTTCGTATCGGCTGCGAGCGACAGGTACTACGGTGCTTAATGTAATTGAGTTGGAGTTTCAGCACACACCTAACGAGATTCCGATGTACAAGCTCAATCGGAACGATTACGCAAACCTCCCCGACAAAGTGAGCACTGGCAGACCGACGCAGTTCTGGTATGACAAAACACGCACGCAACCGGAGATCGAGCTTTGGCCCAGCCCTGGAGCAGAGTTCACGTTCGGGCAGATTACAGGCTTCGTGCAACGTCAGATGCAAGACGTAGGTGCGATGACGGACGAGCTGGAAGTTCCGGATCGCTGGTACCTTGCCATCGTGTGCAATCTGGCAGCACAGCTGGGCAGAGAAATTAAAGAGGTGGACGAGGTCATCATTCCTCGCTTGGACCTCGATGCAAAAACTTATATAGACGACGCATGGACCGGAGAGACTGATGAGTCTGAAGTGTACTTGCGTCCCAACATCGCACCATACACGAGGTAGTCATGCCTATCTTTTTAGACCCGACTGGGAGATCAACTTACGGCATTGGGATCTGTGCTCGATGTAGTTGCAAGTTTTTCCTGGAGGATTTGTTTTCGGATCCGAACAGTCCCGGTCTGAAGGTGTGCATTGATGATCTCGACGATTACGATCCCTATCGTCTGGCTCCACGTCAGGCAGATCGAATTACGTTGCCATTCTATCGACCGGATGAGGATCTGACGGCAGGGGGACCGAACCCGAACGACAACTTCTTGGGAGGCATTCGAGAAGCTCCTGGCTCGAGCCCGCGTGAAACAGAAGATGGGAGATTACGTGTGCTTGAGGATGCAACCGTGAACCAGAATGAGATAGAGGACGACTAATGCCTAACATCAAAATTTCAGATTTGCCTCCAGTCATGTTGCCTCTCGATCTCCCGAATTCGTTCTTCGAGGTGCAGATAACCGAGGCGGGCTTAGATGTCAGCCGCAAGATTTCAGCTGACGACCTCGGTGTTGGAGGCGGAGTCATATCCGTTAACTCCGGCGTCAACATCACCATAGACAACACCGACCCGATCAACCCTATCGTTAATCTCGACGCAGCCATCACTGGCGTAAGCGTCAATGGAGTGACGCTCGATGCTACGGGTGTTTCGACCAACTTCCTCGACGAAACTGGAAACTACTCGGTGCCTCCGGTAGGTGGGGGTGGTGTAACCGTCGAAGATGAAGGTACTCCGCTTGCCACCATAGCTGACACGTTGGATTTTGTCGGAGCAGGTGTTACAGCAACAGGAGTCGGTGGTACTAAGACAATCACTATTCCCGGTGGAGGTGGTGGCACCCCGGCTGGCAATGATGAAGAGATTCAGTTCAATAACTCAGGTGCGTTCGGTGCAGATCCTCATCTCAAGTGGGATGGAACTCAGGATTCGCTACAAATTGATGCCCGTGATGCTAGCGCTTTCGACGGAGCGATTGAAGTTTCAAGAATTCAAGAGGGAGCAATCGCGCTTAAAATCCAGAGCATCAATGGCAATACAACCTTCCACGATATCTGGCGTAGCTTCAACTCCGGTGGTGAGACTTCTTGGAGGTTGGTAGACGATCACACTGCGGCTACCGCTGCCGAACTCTTATTTTGGGAGGACGACTTCGGGGAAATATTCATAGAGTTTGAGCGGGTTGGCTTAATTAGATTCGGAGGACACGTTGGCAATGAGAAAATGTTCCTCGACTTTGCTAACGAGGTCGTAGCGATCAGAAATGGCGCGACTCTTTACATCGAGGAACTGGCAGCAGCCAATCCGGAGGTTGCTAACCATGGTCAGCTATGGGTGCGCGATGATACCCCCAATGTACTCATGTTTACCGATGATGCGGGCACCGATCACGTGATCGCTTTTGTGTAACTACTACTTAAAGGAAAATTAAAAATGGCAAAGCAAGAAGTAACAGCAGTTCAAGTTCAGATGGCAGCAGCCGCAGGTGTAAAACTGTTGGCTGTCGATGATCTACCGGTGCCGCTATCAGTGGCAAAGTCTGGTGCACTGGGCATCCTCGAAGGAATGTTGCAGGCAATCGCAAGCGGTGAAGTTGTGCTGGGGCCAGCCCCTGTAGCGGTACCTGAGAAAAAGGCAGGTTCCACTCCCGATGCTGATCCTCCGAAAGGAGACCAGCAACCACCGAAAAAAGATGGTAACAGCGACGACAAAAAACCTGCAGCCTCAGCTTAACGATAGGCACAGGAGTAAACGACATGGCCGCGAGAGAAATTTCAGTAAGTACTCTCTTTAGCACGATTGCATCTCTCGCGGTCGTGCTCCCCACTTTGTGGTTCTTCGGCAAGCCGCTAATCTCGGAGTCGTTGGCAGAAGACTTCAAACAGATTGCACAGGAGCAGTCGCGGCCTATCAGGTCTGCGTTCTCTGTGTTACTGACGCGAGACATTAATTATTTGCGTAAACAGATTACGGCATTGGAGTTTGTACGAGACAATCCTCCAGCTGATGATTGGACTGCAGACGATGCAGAATACTTAACGGAGCTGGACATAGAACTTGAGGCGTTGAGTGACGCCCGAGAGGAATTGAAACCTGAATGATTGATCTTGACCAGTTTAGAGACTACATCGTCGAGCCAACGCTCGAGGATCTGGGGTTGATGTCAACTTCAGCGGTCGAGCTGGTGATTGGGACTGCACTCCAGGAGTCCCATCTGACATACATCAAACAACTGGGCAACGGTCCTGCGTTGGGTGTATGTCAGATGGAACCTGATACCCACGATGACATCTGGGATAATTTTCTACGGTACCGCGACGTGCTATCGGATGCGGTACTCGAAATTGGAGGTCCGGACGCACGAGAGTTGATCGGGAACCTGAAGTATTCAGTTGCAATGTGTCGTGTCCATTACCGACGAGTTAGCAATCCGTTGCCTCAGGCAGGTGATCTGTCAGGGCATGCTCAGTATTGGAAGACGTACTACAACACCGAACTCGGAAGCGGAACGACGCAAGAGTACATTGAGAATTGGAGGAAAGCACATGGATAAGCTCAATACGATACTCGGAGCACTGGTGGCTTCATTGATCCTGTTTCTGACGGGTATGCTGGCACTGTTGCAGGTACCGGGGGTCGAGTCGGTAGGAGACATCGGGCAGATAGCCTGGATCGTTCTTTCTGTCGGCGCGTTGATCAGCTTCCTCAAGGATTTTCAATCAATCAGTACTCGCCGTCTAATTAATAAGGTAACCGGTACTGGTGACGGAGGAGGTTCGATATGAGACAGCTACTCTACGACAGATATCTCTCGTTTTTTGTACTGCTGTTGTTGGTAGGGCTGCAAGGATGTGCATCGACCAATCCCCTTGCAGCAGCAGAGACAAGTGAGCAACGTGCGTACGCTGCTTACGGTACATTTGTCATCTTCCAGGAGAAGGCAGTGGACCTTGTGGGGGAGGAAAGTATTCCCAGCGATGTGCGACTGCGCATTATAGCGGCAGAAGATCGAGCGAAGCCGGTAGCTGACAACTTGCTCGATGCATACGTAGAATTCCTTGTCGTGAAAGCTGAGTTCAACGCTGGGAATACGAGTCAAGATCGTCTGGTCGTTGCAGCAAACTCGCTGGACGACTGGGTAACTCGACTCGCCCCTATGGTCAACGAATTAATAAGAACTTTACAAGGAGCTGAATAATGGACCCCCTCTCACTAATCATACTTGCAGTTAACGGCATTCGTACAGTGATCAACAATCCCGCTTTAGGTGGTGGCAGTAGCGTGCGATTTGACGAGGCCTCTGAGCTTCTCGGTATTCTCGGTGTCCTGATTGGACAGGGTGCCGACGGAGTAGATGACCTCAAGAAATTTACTGAGGTTATCGAGTCTATGGCAGCTCAAGGTAGAGGACCCAGTTCAGCGGAATGGGACATCATGCGGGGACGTTCTGACGATGCGCATGCGCGTCTTCAGGCTGCGAAGGAGGAGTTACTTGGTGAAGAAGAAGAAGTGGACGACGAAGTACCAACCTCCTCCGAACCAGAGCCCGAAGTTGGCGAGGAAGACCCGATTTCTGCGTCTGAATCTGATCCGACCGAAGAGGAAGAGCCACCCCCAGCCGGGTGAGGAGTGACTCATGAAAATGCTATTCACAGTGGGAACGGTCTTCCTGCTAATCGCTTGTGCACCTGCAGCGGATCAAGATTTCTTCGAGTGTGGTGCTACCAACACGCTGGTGGTGTGTCCGGTCGGAGAGAGTCCTGATGCTGCTACTCACGGTGACTGTCGTGCGGTTGGGAGTGGTACGACCACGATAGCTGAAGGCACGTGTAGTTAGGAGTATCGCATGGCTGTCTCGATGACATTTAATTCGTTGCTTGCAGACCTCCGGGTCTATATGGAGCGAGGCACGTCTGTGGATCCTACGGTGTTTAACCAGCTGCCCAGCTTGATCAATCTGGCTGAACGACAACTGGCGAACTCTCTGAAGCTCCTGGGATTTGTGGCAGTCGTGACCGATACGTTAGGCATCGGACAGTCTGTGATACCGAAGCCCAATCGCTGGCGAGACACAATCTCGATTAACTTCGGCGTGGGCGCAACGCAGATCAGGACTCCGTTATTTGCACGGTCGTACGAGTACATGCGACGTTACTGGCCTGATGAAGACCTGACGGATCAGCCAAAATTCTATGGAGATTACGATTACTTCAACTGGTTGATTGTGCCGTCGGCAGATTTTGCTTATCCGTTCGAGGTCAATTATTGGGAGTTGCCTGCGTTGTTAGATGCGACAAACCAAACGAACTGGACAACGGACTTTGCCCCGAATGCCCTGCTTCATGGTGCGCTTCTGCAGGCGACTCCCTTCTTGAAAGACGATGAGCGCATTCCAATCTGGCAACAGATTTACGACCGGGACGTAGCGATCCTAGAGGCACAAGATATGAGACGCATCATTGATAGGAACGTTACGAGGGAGGCTGTCTGATGGGCTATACCAATGTCTTTGGTGGCGAACTAATTTTTCCGTCACAGCTCAGCTATCTTTCGATTAGTACGGGGGTAGATGTCACCCTGCAGTGGCCGACTGAGCAACAGATCACAGGTGACAGCGTTGTTGCAGACTTCCTCGATATCAGTACTTCGGTAGGTAGTCTCAACATTGATATGCCATCTGCCCTGGTGACGGGCACTGGTAACAAGGCGACTGTCAACAACGTAGGTGCCAATACGTTCACCGTGCGTGACAGCACAGGAGGCACGATTCAATCAGTTGCTCCAGGCGAAGCGTGGGTCCTCGTTCTTCGAGACAACACGACTGCTGCCGGTTTGTGGCGTACGTTCCAAATGGGTGCTTCGGTGTCCGTAGCAAGTGCCTCTGCATTGGCAGGTGCAGGCCTCAAAGCTATCGGTATGCTGCTTAATCGAAAGATCGACTCCGACATCGAGGCCTTGACGCCGATTACTGTTGTCGATGGTGATCGAGCGAAGTGTTTGATCTATACCGGAGGTCTTGGACAAGCTGATTTGCCCGCTGCAGCTGCGGTCGGTAACGACTGGTTCTTTATGCTGCGTAATTCCGGTTCTGGGACGTTAACTATCGTACCAGCGTCAGGCACCATTGATGGTTCTGCAGACATCAGCTTGGATCCGAATGGTAGTACGTTCGTCTTCACAGATGGGTCGAACTGGTTCACCATTGGACTCACTGTCTCTTCGACCATTGCGTTCGACTTCGTCTCGCTACCCGTTCCTGGGTCGGGAGACTTTGTACTTTCTGGCGCGAACTTAGATCGCATCGCGTATCGTTTTACGGGCACACTCACGGGCAACCGACGTATCGTTGTGCCCAATACCATCCAGCAGTACTGGTGTGATAACCAAACGACAGGTGCTTTCACTCTGAGGGTTTCGACATTTGCGCAGGGGGCTCCTCCGAACGTAGGTCAAAACGAGGCTGCAATTTTCTTTTGTGATGGCACAGATGTAATCAACGCAGTATCGGAAGTTAGTATCACTCTTCCAGTTGTAATCGGACAAGGCGGAACGGGAGCGACGACCGCAGCAGACGCGCGAACAAATTTGGGTGTTCCCCCCACTTCACTAGACCTGATAGCAGGCTTGGGATTGGTAGGAGGTGGAGATCTTACAGGAGATCGAACGTTCGACGTCGGTGCTGGAACAGGCATCACCGTCAACGCCGATGATGTGCAGCTTGAGATAGCCAGCACTCTTAATGTCGATCACGCCGCTGTAGATCTCCTTGCTGGGACCGGCATCGATGCGACGGGACTCGGAGACCTCACCGCAGACAGAACGATCAACGTAGACATGCTTGGTCTGCAGGATCTGACAGATCCAGCTGCCGATAGGATTTACTTCTTTGATGATTCTTCTTCCTTCGCCGACTTCCTCGTCGTTGGAACCGGTCTGGCGATCACGCTGCTTCAACTGGACGTTGACATGCTTGGGTTGGAAGCTCTAGCCGATCCGGGTGCCGATAGGATTTACTTCTTCGATAATTCTGGTTCTGCAGCTGGCTTCCTCACTGCTGGAGACGGTCTGACGATCACGCTGACCGACCTGGATGTCGATATGCTTGGTCTCGAAGACCTCGCGGATCCAGCTGCCGATAGAATTTACTTCTTCGATGATACTACTTCGGCTGCGGGATTCCTGACACTTGGTAGTGGTCTGGAGATTGTAGGAACCGAACTTAATACGACGGGAGCATTAGGCACGGTGTTCGCCGGTTTCGTTGACTCCGTGGTAGCAGCGGAAGTCCTCCCAGCAGGGTGGTCTGTTGTCCTCGACGCCACAGGAGTTTACACAATCACTCATAGTCTTGATCTGGATGATGTTAATGATCTCAGCTTTATAGTCACGGCTGACGAGGCTAGGGCAGAGTACTTCGCCCCAACAGCGGACACGATAAGTATTCGTATCCAGAGAACCCCCGACGTTGACGTGAACGCCGACTGGTACTTCATCGCTACGCTGAACGCCGTGCAAGCATAACGTTTAAAGATGGCTAGACAACCTGCACGCTTAGCATCTGCTCCCGGTATCAAACGGGACAGTACTCGTTTCGATAACGAGCACTACATCGATGGACGGTGGTGCAGATTTCAGCGTGGCTTTCCTAAGAAGATGGCAGGCTACCAACAGGTCACCGACACCGTACCTGAAATTACGCGTGGCATGCATTCCTTTTCCTCAGACAATATTCAGTACCTGCACCTGGGACACCCCAACACCATTGGGCAGTACCAAGTCTCGAACGGCACGCTGGGCACTTTCACTGATCGTACACCTGTAGGCTTTATCACCGACCCCACCAATCTGTGGCAGTTCGACATCTTTGCTGACACGGGAGGCACAGGTAACCATCTTTTGGTTGCACATGCCGCACCTAACGCAGGCAACATTGATAATTCAATTGGTGGCGACATTTACATCGATACGATTGATGCCACTGCTGTCCTCAGCACGACGGGGTTGAATACCGATCCGACTACTGGATGGAACACCGGAACGTTTGGACCTGTCAGCGGAGGCATCGTAGTCAGCGGTGTTTATCTGTTCGCGTACGGCAGTCGGGGACTCATAAAGCAGTCACTGGTCAACAACGTGGGTGGTCAGCCTATCGAGTTTAATCTGGGTACGCAGAAGATCGTCAAAGGCATGCCTCTTCGAGGTGCTGGCAACGGTCCTGCGGTTTTATTTTGGTCACTTGATTCTCTCATCCGAGCAACGTTCGTTCCGGGAGACGGTCTTAACTTCGCCTTCGACGTCATTGCTCGAGGCATCACGATCATGAGTTCGCAGGGCGTCATCGAGATGGATGGCATTTACTATTGGCCCGGTGTTGATCGCTTCCTGCTGTTCAACGGTGTTGTGCGTGAGTTGCCCAACAACATGAACCAGAACTTTTTCTTCGACAACATTAACTTCAATGCTCGCAACAAGTGTTTCGGCTTTAAGATTCCTCGCTACAGTGAATTGTGGTGGTGTTACCCACGTGGCTCTGCAACTGAGTGCACTCACGCTGTGATTTTCAATGTGCGTGAGAACACGTGGTACGACACAGCATTGCCTGACAATGATGGCACTGATCAAGGACGCACTGCAGGAATTTACGCTGACGTGTACCAACGTCCCTTCATGGTAGACAACGATGTAATGCCAAACGGTCGCACGCTTTGGCAGCACGAGAGTGGTGTTGACAAGGTCCGTACTTCATCAATCAGTGCGATTCAATCGTTCTTCGAGACGCACGAGTTCGCATTACTCGACCAGAACATGTCAGAGAAATCTTTAAGCGTTGCTAGAGTTGAACCCGACCTTGTACAGACGGGCGACATGACCTTGACGGTACGTGGTCGTGCGAACGCCAAGGCCACCGTCGTCGATGGAGCAACAGAAACAATCTTCGCGACGCCCGCTACGCCCGACGAAGAGACCGTGAAGTTCAAAGAGATCAAGAGACTGATGAGCTTCAAGTTTGAATCGAACGTGGGCGGAGGTAACTACGAGCTGGGCAAAACGTACGCGCACATCGAACCTGCAGACGGAAGGGTGGAATCATGATCATCCATCCGCAAGGTTTCCGCGATGACGACTTCAAGGGCTGGGCTGATCAGATGTCCTTCTTGATTCAGGAGGCTGTGCCCAATTTTCTGATTTACATGCCAGAGGTAGGCGATACGTGGCAGGATTGGGCTCTGTGTATCGTTGGTTCACAGGATGAGTTAGGGCAAGATTCACCGGACCCCGCAATGTTCGACACTTGGAAAGAGTGGGCTGAACGGTTCTTCGAAACACAATCTTTTACGGGATAGGACCATGGCGAAAAGACGAGACGTACACACCGCACCGAATCCTCGAGAGAGGGCGATCATGTCTGATCTCAAGCCTCAAGGTGGCCTGGGACAGATGCTTGCACAGCAAGGTGCCGATCCAAAACTGTTAGAAGCTGTAGCAGAAGTCGAAGGGATGCCGGGTGGCATGGAGCTTCTCTACACCGTTGCAGCGGAAGATCTGATGAAAGGTGCAGGCGCGTCGAAGAAGGATGCGAAGAAGATTCGTCTCTACAAACTCGGCGGACCTGTTCGTCGCGCCAAAGGCGGAGCTGTCCGACAAGCAGCAGAGACAACTCGACGAGCAGGACGTGGTGATGACTCCATGATGCTGCACGTGAGCCCTGAAGAGTACGAAGTCATTGAAGCCATGTGGGGTAAGGCTGAGATCAATCCGGAGACCGGCATTGGTGAGTACGGATTCCTTAGCAAAGTGTGGAAAAAAATTAAGAAGACTGTGAAGAAGATTGTTAAGTCAGATATTTTCCAGATCGTTGCCCCCATCGCACTATCGATCTTTGTTCCTGGTCTAGGTACTGCCATTGGTAGCGCACTGGGAGCCTCTGGTGCTGCGGCGAGCGTAATCGGTAATGCCCTCGTGCAGGGCGGACTGAGTGCAGCAGGAGGTGGTGACTTCCTGGAAGGCGCACTCTCCGGTGCGATCACGGGAGGTCTCGGTGAGGTTGCAGGTGGTGCGATCCAGAAGGTTGCACCGGGTCTCTCTGACAGTACTGCAGCCATCATTGGATCGAGCTTGGCGGGAGGCACGGCATCTTCATTGACCGGCGGCGAATTCATGGAAGGTGCACTTGCCGGAGGTCTCGGCGAGATGATGCGACCGTCGATGGAAAGCCTCACTGAGATGGGGCAGAGAACATTTGGCGTTCAGGACCCGACAGGTGGTGGCATTCTGGCTGAGCGAGTTCCTCAACGGAGCTTGACTGAGATTGATCTAGCGACAATTCCTCCACGGATGGGTGGTGCTGAGCAGGCCTTTGTTGGGCCACCTGCTCCAGGAGTAGACCCTTACGGGCCTGGAGGGGGAAGAGGCAACGTACCCTCGGCTGTTCTTTCAGAGACGGGAGTGGCTGCAGCTCCGTCCGTTACTCCCGCGCCTGTGCCTGACGTCACTCCGCCCGCAGAAGGAGGTACAGATTTGATGCAGTACGCACTCCCGGCGATGATGATGCTGGGCTCACAAAGCGCGTACGAAGAAGCTGTGCCACCTGAAATGCCACCGTGGATGACGGAGTCGCTGCCGATCTACGAGATGAACCGACAATTCCAAGGCCTGGATCCCAATGCGTACTACACATACGGACAGGCAGGTGCCTCCCAGTCTGGACAGCATCTGTTCATGACCCCGGAGCCTTTCGCCGGAGAGGTTGGTACTCCAACAGTCGGACCAACGGGTGGTCTAGGGCTTGGAGATCTTGCCCAGCTGATCGCTTCAGGTCAGGTCGTTCCAGCCGCCATGGGTGAGACCGGAGGAGTGCAGCTGCAGGGCGCAGGCTACCGGCAGGATCCCAACACGGGCGACTGGCTCCCACCGCAACAGCAGCTGGGGCAAGGCCTGCCCCGAGCCCGTGGAGGCTACCAACGTGGAGGGGAGTTTGACTATTGGTCGCAGAATGCTGATGTTCCACGTGCAGCCCCCTCAGTGGCCGCGTCAGGGCGTTATGTTAAAGGGGCGGGCACTGGCAGGTCAGACGACATCCCAGCCCGCCTGAGCGACGGTGAGTACGTCATGGACGCAGAATCGGTGGCACTCCTGGGTGACGGTTCCGGGGATGCTGGGGCTCGACGGCTCGACGAGATGCGTAGCAATCTCCGCAAGCACAAAGCCAAGAATCTGATGAAGGGTGGCTTCAGCCACAAGGCAAAGAAACCACACCAGTACATGGCAGGTGGAGGCATTGCCAGCCTCCGTCGAGCGGCGACTGAAGCAGGGAGAGCGTAATGCCAACTAACTTAGACTTTCTATTTGAGGGCAAGCCTCCGCAAGCGGTCACAACCTATGGGCAAACTGTGGAGGGCGTTCCGAAGTGGATGTCCGACTACACGCAGGGGCTGATTGCACGAGCCAACGCAGCGGCAGCTGAGCCCTACATCCCATACGGTGGACCGAGGATCGCTGGCTTTTCGCCGGAGCAGGAAGCTGCGTTCGGTATGGTCGAGGAGAACGTCGGCGCGTACCAGCCCTTCCTCGAAGCAGGTGCTGGAGCCGTTGGCGGAGGACTGCGAGCTGCTGCCAACATCGCACAGTCAGCTGACCCTTACCTCCAACAGGCAACAGGAAGTTTCACCGATCCCGGCGTCGCTCAACAGTACATGGATCCGTACATCCAGAACGTGCTGGCTCGTCAAGCAGAGGAGTCCGGTCGTCAACTTACGGAGCGATTCATACCAGCGTTGCAAGGTGCATTCACTGGAGCGGGTCAGTTCGGATCTCGTGGTGGCTTTGGTTCGATGCAAGACATCGGTACACGTGGTGTAAGAGAGATCGCTGAAGGTCTGCAGGGACAACAGCTGGCAGCTCTTTCGGGAGCCTATGCTGACGCGGGTACACGGTACGAAGCAGAGCGCGGACGCTACGGACGACTGGCAACCACACGAGGTGCCCTCGAAGAAGCAACTGCAGCTTCGCAGTTCGCCGGAGCCACAACAGCGGGCCGACTAGGTGAGTTCGCACAACAAGCAGGTCTCACTGATGCCGCTGCGCTGGAGTCGATTGGTATACAGACGCAAGGGATGGATCAGAGAAGTATGGATCTCGCCTACGCAGATTTCCTGGAGCAACGGGACCTGCCAATGGAACGGGTCGGATTCATGTCAGACGTCATCCGAGGCATGCCAGATCCAGGTCGAGTTTCAACAACAACGGAGGTAGGACCGGCTTCTATCTATCAGCCGTCAGGTCTGTCGCAGATTGTCGGTGGCTACGGTGTGTACCGAGGTCTGCAAGGAGACGCAAGGGGCGGCTACATCGACAGGCCTCGTTACGCAAGAGGTGGATATATAGATGGCGAGTACGAAGACGTCACCGGCTATGCAGACGGAGGCTACGTCGATGCAGACGGTTACCAATTCGGTGGACTAGCAGCGGCAGCAGGTCGAGGCATCGTGGGAGCTGGTAGAAAAATAATCGACTGGGCACGAAGTCTTTATCCGGATCCCGGTCGAGGCATCGGTGTGGCTGGAGGTCATAACCTGACGTTGACGCACAAGCAGGACTGAGATGAGATCGACCTCTTTTAGGTCAGTTGTAGAGCCTAGGTTTCAGCAAGGAGGCGCAGCTCAAGCGGCTGGCGTTCGCGATCCTGCGCGAACGAGGCAATTGCTTGCCGATTACCTGGGGCGTGAGCCTGAGTCTTTAGTCCTCGATCCTGGTGGGGGAGGTGCTTTGAGGGCAGCGCAATCGTTCGTCACACCTTCTGGACAAGTGATAATGGGGGCTCCTTCACAGTCCAGGTCGATGCAGGCCTTACGGGGAGCCTTGTCTGACATGGAAATCTCGAACGTGCGTCGTAGGGGACGAGTAGATCCTAGGATGGCAGATACGTACATGCATCTACTCGTCAGGACACAGGGCAAGAAGCGCGCTGAAGATACGCTGGATGAGCAGTCGCGTGAGGAGGGTGGAGAAGGTGGTCGAATCCTGCAGTATTCCGGTGGTGCACTGGAGTGGGTACCTAACGGACCCGGTGGGATACCACAGCCACCAACAGGCGACACGTTCTACGATCCGATAAAGGAAGCACAAGATAGAGTAGCGAGAGACGAGTACATGAGACTTAACCCACGTCCTCCAATGACGGACGAGAGACGGGCATCGATACGGCAGGCATTCGGTCGCACTCCGGTGTCGGACGAGGATCGCGCGAAATTAGCACGAGGTGGAATTGTGAGATCAGAAGTGGAACG
>Ga0209987_10000111_pt1 | contig 36536 bp, 32 predicted proteins | sample N074metaG_FD_182134 | JGI IMG/M metagenome (GOLD analysis project Ga0209987, IMG submission 182134) | Deep subsurface microbial communities from Kermadec Trench to uncover new lineages of life (NeLLi) - N074 metaG (SPAdes) (version 2) | ecosystem: Environmental > Aquatic > Marine > Ocean trench...
TCAGCGCTTGTGCAATATGTACCGCACCGACAATAATCAGCCGTGGCGCCGATGAAAATGTTTGCAGCAGGTAGTGCTCATTCGCATATTCCGCTGTTACGGCACCATCACGAGCCAACGCTTCCCGGCCACGCTCTATGAGTTGCGCGGGTATTTCGGCGACGTCACCGTGAATGCCGGTGTCATCGATCAGCACCTGGTAACCGTTGCCAAGGCCGCGTAGCAGAACAGCAGGTTCATGGCGCTGACCTGTCGCGACCAGCCGCTTTAACAAGTCACGATTCATGCAACCGGCTCCAGCAGAATCCGGATCTGCCCGCCACAGGCCAATCCAACCTGCCACGCTTCGTCGTCGGTCACACCAAATTCCAGTATCTGCTGCTTGCCGCTGCTGATTACTTCGGTTGCAGCACGTATCACCTCTCCCTCGACACAACCGCCCGAAACCGATCCTGCGAATGAACCATCACCGGCGATCACAAGATTGCTGCCGGCGGGTCGTGGAGACGAACCCCAGGTTTGAATTACCGTCGCTAACGCGACCGCCTTTCCCGAGTCGCACCACTCAAGTGCGACTTGTAGTACGCCCAGCGGATCGTGATCCGTAACAGCTGCCTGAGATTTGTTTTTTTTAGTCATCGATCAGGATGATGTCCCGGTTTTCGCTATAGAGCTGGAGTACAAGCTCGTGCCGCCGTTCAAGTACAGCGCGTTGATTAACGTAACCCTTGTCGGTGATTTCACCGGCGTCGATGTCCAGCGGTTCGAGCAGGAAAAGTACACGCGCAATGCGGCTGCTTGAAGCCGGGTTTGCAGCATTGTACAACGCCAGGTCAGCACACAATTTTTGCCTGACTTTCTCGTGGCACAATAACTCTGACAGAGAAGTGTCAGGACTTTCTCCTGTTATATCCGAAACCCCCGCAAGATTCGGAATAATCAGCAAGCCAATATGGTCACGATCGTGACCTGTTACCACGGCGTCCTGAATTAATTCGGTGCACGCAGACACCGCGCCGACTCTCACCATGCCGGTGTTTACCCAGGAGCCGGTCAATAGCTTGAAGTCTTCCGCGACACGGCCGTCAAATAAAATTCCTTTTGACGCATCATTCGGGTCAGCAAATTTTGCGGCGTCGCCGGTAATGTAGAAGCCATCTTCGTCAAAGGCTGCCTCAGTCAGATCGTCGCGCTTGAAATATCCGGGCGTGATGTTTGGTCCTCGCAGGCGCATCTCCAGTTTGCCTGCATTCGGCAATAGCTTGAGTTCGGTGCCCGGCACCGGCAGGCCGATAACGCCGGCACGCGCGATGGGAAAGTGAACACCGGTGGCAAGTGGAGCGGACTCTGTCAGCCCCCAGGCGGATGTCATCGCGATCTTTTTACCAAGCGCGGCCAGGGACAGTTTCTCGAATCGCTCCCAGAGATCCTGCGGAAGTGCGGCGGCGGCATAAAAGATTGTGTCGAGGTTGGAAAAGAAATGATCCCGAAACGCAGCGTCCTGCTCCAGGTATGGCGCCAGCATTTGAAAGCCGCGGGGCACGTTGAAATAGGCCGTCGGCGCGATCGCGCGCAGGTTATCAATGGTGGTCTCGAACATGCCCGGCGCCGGTTTGCCCGCATCGATATAAAGCGTTCCGCCATGGCGCAAAATAAGATTGAAATTATGGTTGCCGCCGAAGGTGTGATTCCAGGGCAGCCAGTCGACCAGCACCGGCGGGCGACGAGTGATGAATGGCCAGATCTGGGCTAATGCCTGCTGGTTGGAACACATCATTCGCTGTGTGTTGATGACCCCCTTTGGCAGTCCTGTTGAACCGGAAGTGAACAGGATCTTGGCGACGGTATCCGGGCCTACGCGGGAAAAAGCAGCATCGATGGCGGGAGTCGGTTCCGTTGTGAATAACTTTTCTATCGGTATCGCCGCGGTGTCGGCAGGGCTGGTGTGCTTCACAACCAGGGCAACACCGTCGAGATCAAGCGCCGCGAGCGCGCCGCCAAACAGGTCACCATCCGCTGCGAATACGAGTCCTGGACGTACCAGGTCATAGACGAATATCAGTTTGCCGAAATCGCGGGACATCAGCGAGTAGGCTGGTGATACTGGCGACACCGGTATACCAACGAACATCGCTGCAAGTTGCAGCAAACCACTCTCGATGCTGTTGCCAGAGAGAATCATGAGCGGCCGCTCGACCGTCACGCCATGCGCGAGCAAAGCCTGTGCCAGCGAGCGCGTCGCTGGCAGAGCTTCACCATAGGTCAGGCGTCGCCATTCACCAGATGCTGTCCGCTCGGCAAGAAAGGTTCTCTGCGGCGCTTTTTCCGCCCACTCGATCAGGTGTGAGCAGATATTCGTGACATAGGGATCGAGTGATAGCGGTGAGCGCAGGATAAAGCCACCGTTTTCCAGGTTCTCGACATCAACCGCAGCAGGTGCGAAGTCCGGCGTCACCTCATTTCTCCTTCAACGGTTATCAACCTCCAGGACCAGCGCCATGGCTGAATCGCCCGCCGCACAACCCGTAAACAGTCCGCGGCCACCACCGCGCAGCACCAGCTCCTCGATCAATTCGATGACCGATCGCATCCCGGTCGGCGCTTGCGGGTGCCCCCAGATCAGGGAGCAGCCAAAATTGTTGATGTTCTTCAGCGGCACGCCGGCATCGCGTGAGAAAACAATGTCGTTCACCGCAAACGGGTTGTGCGTTTTAATGGCGTCCATGTCGTCGAACGACAGATTCGCGAGTTGCAACGCGGAACGGGCAGCACCGAGGGGCGCCTCTGGCATATACCCCAGTTCAGCACGCGACTGGCCGGCACTCAGCATGCGAATTCGCACGGTAGTGTCAGTCGATAGCGCCCGGGCCTTGTCCGGGCTCGCAATAATGATTGCTGCATTGCCATCGGCGGGATGTGTCTGGCCACCGTAGGTAACCGCACCACCATCGATCACAGGTTTGAGTTTTGCCAGGCCCTCGGCAGTTGATTCGGCAACGCCCTGGTCACCGTCAATTTCCTCGATCGTTTTTCGCAAGCGTGGATCGGGTACAGCGAACGGCAAATCCATGTAGCGTTTCTGGAAGGCATGGTCATTGGCCAGCGCATCCTCGTATTGTGCGCGACGTTGCAATACGACCTCATGCTGTTCGGACGTCGAGATCGAATACTTCGCTGCGACATTTTCAGCGGTTTGCAACATGGAGTGTTTGCCCAGCGGATCACAACTAAAACTGTCCAGAACGACATCCTCCGCCACGCCGGTTCCACCCGGTCCCGACTGCGCAGGATAGTAGGTGTGCGGTCCGTTAGAGCATCGATCCGCGGTGGCGGCCAGCACTGTTTGTGCGAGGCCGCTGCCTATTTCCTGCGCGGCCATGACCATGGTCCTGACACCAGAGGCACAGACCTGTGACACGGTGGGGCCCGGCGCCTGTGGCGCACCGAGCAAACCCATAAACCACGGCGTCCCGTAAAACGACTGATGCTGATAGATACTCAGGCCGAGTACGCCAGCATCAAAAGACGTCGGGTCGATGTTGCGCCTGGCAAGTTCGTGGCGAGCAACGTGTGCTGCAAACTTCAGGGCGTGTAAGTTCTGCAGCGCCCCCTGCCAGCGCACGAATGGAGACGACCAGTAACATCCATATGGAATCTCAACTTGCTCAAACATTTTTCTGCCTTCAGCTCCCTACAACACGAATTCACAACACGCGATGTTTTAAAGTTCCCAGTTCAGATCACCCTCTGGCAGCGCATCCAGCAGGCGTCCGTCACGTAACAAACTTGCGGCGGCCTCGATGTAATCGGTGAGCGCTTCATCGTGATCGAGATAGGGAACCGACTCACGGACCATGTCATAAATTTTCCGTGTGACCGTGCTCAATCTCGCTGCACCACCTTCTCGCTGATCTACCGCCTGGCAGGCACACACCAGTTCAACCGCAGGAACTGCATAACAGATGTTGAGAATATCGCGAGCACGCCGTGCTGCAACCAGCCCCATGGAAACATGATCCTGGAAGTCTCCGGTGGTTGTCAGTGTCTGAATCGAGACCGGATGACATAACGAGCGCATTTCTGCCATGATTGAAGCGGCGCAATACTGGATGCCCATCAGGCCGTGGCGTAGTCCGGGGTCCTCCTTGCAAAGAAATGGTGGCAGGCCGTTGTTGTGATGCGGGTCGAGATATCGATCGATACGCCGGTCATGCAGGTTGCAGGCGGTCGTCAGCGCGATGGCAACATGGTCCATGGCCTGGCTGACGTACTGCCCGTGAAAATGGGCGTTGTGGAAGGCGTCGCCCTCCTCGACGATGATCAACGGGTTGTCGTTGGTGGAATTGATTTCTATTTGCAGGGTACGATCTGCCTGCCACAGAGCATCGACCGACGGGCCAAGAATCTGCGCTGCTGCGCGCAACGAGTAAGCATCCTCTATTTGCTCGTCCATGCACTGCGGCTCATCGGTGCGCAATTTGGCCAGCCAGCGATCGACTTCTTCGTCCTGGACGACCATCTTGCTGTCGGCGAGCGTCGTCCAGACCGTATCGGCGACTTTGAGTTGTCCTGGATGTGGTTTGTTGCGATGCACGGCCGGGTGGTAGGGCATGATCTTGCCGCGCAACGCCTCGAGTGTCAGCGCCGCTATTAATGCAGATTGCTTGAGCAATTTCTTGGCGTGGTAAATGACCGGTGCGCCGACACCAACCATGACCGAGGTGCCATTGATCATGGCCAGGCCTTCCTTGTAAGACAGGCGTGCCGGCTCGAGCCCGGCACGTTTCAGCGCCTGTGCCCCGGGGATAATTTCTCCCTCGTATTTGGCCCGCCAGGCGCCGGTAACCACCATGGCGATATAGGCGAGCGGTCCGAGGTCGCCGCTTGCGCCGAGGGATCCCTGCTCGGGAATACAGGGGACGATCCCTGCGTTGTATACAGCAATATACTTTTCAAAGTTCACGGGGCTGATTGCCGACACACCACGACCGAGAGAGTTAATGCGGCACAGCATTGCCGCACGGACGTAGACATCATCGAGATTCGGGCCGACATTCGAGGCAACGCCACGCAGGATATTGTTCTGCAGTTTCTCGGCATATTCCTCCGGAATCAGCCAGTTTACGAAGCCACCAACTGCGGTAGTAACACCGTAGATGATGCGGCCGGACTTGACGAAACCCTCCAGCAAGTCGCGGGAGGCCTTCACGCGTTCCATCTGTTGCGGAAATACGTCAACGTGCGTTTGCTGGTATGCAGCGTCAACCATCTGGTCGACTGTCAATGTTTCACCATCAAGATACATGCTGTTCTCTCCCTCTGTGCAAATCGATGCAAATGTTCAAGCTAGTTCTGAGGCGGCTTCGAAGTGCTCTGAAGTCGCCGAAATAGATTTTTCTGATTGTTATCGAACCTCAGCCGCCACATCGTGCATGGCGGTATCCATGCGCTCAATTGCTGCAGCAATGTGCTCTGCAGTGATCACCGTCGATAGTGCGATCATGCCTCGCGGCGCGATAAACACGCCGTGGTTGATACACGCGAGGTGAAACTTGTCCATCAGCTCGTCGTCGTCACGGACAACGGATGACTCAGGAACCGATTCGCTGAAATAAATATTCAGGCAGGAACCATAATGGTTGGTCGCAAGCGGCAGGCCGTGTTTCTTTGCCACATCGGTGAGTTGTGTTTGCAGTGATTCGCGCAGATCGCGCATGACTTCAATACGCTCTGCCGTAAGTTCTCGCAGCGATACTTCTCCAGCGACCATCGTTACCGGGTTGGCATTGAAGGTGCCGGTGTGAAAAACCTTCATATCGTCAGGATCGAAGATCTTTAGTATGTCCTTTTTTCCACCCACCGCACCGACCGGAAAGCCACCGCCGATGATTTTACCCAGCATCGTCAGGTCAGGGTCGATTTCCAGACCCGCCTGGCAACCACCGACAGCGAATCTCAGTGTCAGCACTTCGTCGAGAACGAAGAGTGCGCCAGCGGCATGTGCGGCCTTGCGGACGCCCTGGAGAAAATCTTTATCACCCGCTGTTATCCCGCTGGCACCCATCACGGGCTCCAGGAAAACGGCGGCGATGTCGTCACCGTGTTCGTCAAGCACTGCCGCAAATTCATCGAGCCTGTTGTAGGTTGCCAGGTGCGTAAGCGGCCCTTCCTTGCCGAAGGAACCGATCTCAAATTCGAAAAGTGAACCGTGATAGCCGTAGCGCGCCATCAGGACCTTGTTTCTGCCCGTGATTACGCGGGCGATCGTGAACGCAAGTGCGCCGGCTTCGGACCCTGAATTGGTAAAGCGCACTTGCTCGATCGAGGGAACGCGATCGACGATCATCGCTGCGAGCCTGTTCTGCGGTTCATTTGCTGCGGCCCAACCGGTCCCGGCACCGATTTGTTTGCGCGCTGCATCCACAATCGGCGGATAGGCGTGCCCATGGACCATCGCCGTATAGTTGTTGATCAGGTCAAGATACTGATGACCGTCAACGTCCCAAAAGTATGCACCTTCACCACGCTTGATGGTCAGTGGATAGGGCGCCCAGAATGACGCCTGGCGCGATGTTCCACCAGGCATGAACTCACACGCCCGAACATGGTTTTTCGCGCTCGCCGGTGTTCGAACAAGATAAGTTTCACGAATTGCTGCTGTCATTCCAGTCAACCTACCAGTTGTAGGCTTCCACCTCTTGCGGCACTGCGTCGAGAAATTCGCCACTGGTAAACATGGAAGCAATTTTTTCGATGTGGTCAGTCAGTGGTTCGTCGCGATCGAGATAAGGTACGTATTCCCTCACCATGTCGTGACGCTGGGATGCAGCAGGCGATCGTTGCGCCGGTCTGAAAGATTGCACATATTGACCAGCACGATCGCCAGTTGATCCATGGCGTTGGAAATATACTGGCCGTGAAAATTGGCATTGTGCACGGCCTCGTTTTCCTCGACGACCATCAGCGGATTGTCGTTCGATGAATTGATTTCCGTCTCGACGGGTCTGCTGCACGAATTGTGTTGTGTCCACTACCGGGCCCATGACTTGCGGTGTTGCGCGGATTGAATAGGCATCTTCGATCTGATCATCGAGACCGCAGGGTTTGTCGGTAGCTAGGTTTCTCAGCCACTCTTCCGTCTCTTCGTCCTGGACGATCATTTTGCTGTCGGCCAGCGTGTGTGCCTTGATGCGGCTTTTTCCATCGGGAACGATCGTTGGGGCGGCAGGGCTGTGAGTAGCGGGAATCATGGTATGCCTCGGCGCGCGTAAGTTGTTGATAAAAGACAGCTTACGCCGAAGTATGTGCACAAACCTTTCTTTTTTACCGTTATTAGCGATAATAACGGAGGAATCTTGCAATAAAGGCCTTAAAATAGGGAGAGTCTTTCATTATGGTCGGAATAACAAAAGCTGGAGTGCTGCCGTTTGATCGTTTTGACCGCGCCATACTAATTGCGCTTCAGGTCGATGGCCGGGTGAGCAATCAGGACCTCGCGCGGCAAGTCGGTCTGTCGCCTTCGGCTTGCTGGAGGCGGGTAAGAGCATTGGAGGAGGCTGGCGTCATTCAGCGCTATACCGCGATCCTGGATCCGAAAATGGTGGGCATTGGAGAAACCGTATTCGCCCATGTCTCAATGGCGCGCCACTCCAAAAGCTCCAGTGTCGAATTCGCTGAGTTGATGCGACAGCAACCGGAAGTCATGGAATGTTTCTTCACAACTGGTGCCGCGGATATCATGTTGCGCGTGGCTACACCGAGTGTTGCCGCCTACGATCACTTTCTGGAAAATGTCATCTTTAATGCGCCGGGTGTCTCCCAGGTTCACTCGGATTTCGCGCTGCGGCAGATCAAGTTCGAGACGGCGTTACCGTTATGACAATCCCGGATTCACCGTTAAAGGCTGAATCTGCTATGGTCATTTGTTACGGTCAGGAACGGGTATTCCGGATCGACTTTTCTGCATGGGGCCAGGTTCGTGGCGGCGAAAAAACAGAAAGTCAGTAAACGAGGGGGTAGGAAAAGCGGTAGGAATTCCGTGCCCGTTTCATCGCGTGGTCAACAACGGAAGGCAAAAATTCTTGCTGCTGCGACACAGCTCTTCCTGAAGATCGGCTACGGTGAAAGTTCGATCGATGCCATCGTAGAGAAATCCGGTGGTTCTAAAGCAACGCTGTACAGCTTCTATCCGACGAAAGCAGATCTGTTTCGTGCGGTTGTTGATTCTATTGTTACCAGCAATGCAAGCGAAGAACTAAAATCACTGGACAATGTTCGCGACACCTTGGTGGTTTTCGCCGAACAAAGGTTGCGAGTCGCATTTTCACGCAAGCACCGTGCGCTGACGCGACTCATCATTGCAGAACGTGAGCGCTTTCCGGATATTGCTCGCATGTATTACGCGCAGGGCCCATTACATAGCCATATATTGTTACGTGATTATTTTGAAATTCTGATAGACAAGGGCCTGATCGATATCAGGAGCGCAGATGAAGCCTCGGAATTTTTTCGCGGCATGCTTATGCATCAACGCTATATCGAACAACTTTACCTGAACGCCAGCCCCCCCTCTGAAGAGGAGATCGGTGTCAGGGCGCGCCACGTCGTCGATCGTTTCATCGAGGCCTACCACCAGTCTGAAGCCAGCTGAATCGTCCGCGGCCCGGACCAGCACGGAATCTGGCTGTACCTTGAAGAATAATGTACGGTACAGTACAATTTTTCGAGACGACGAAAGGGTGCCCCTGGATGAACATGCTGGACGTGCTTGCATTACTGGCGGTGTTGTTGACCGCGGTGGGTGTGTTGCCCGGTACGCTGGGCATACTGATGCTGACTAACCGCATCGCGGCATCTCCTGCCGGGGCGCGTTATATTTACTCACAGTCTGGTTTGGTGATCGTTGCGGGACTCCTGTTGTTAGCCTATGCCGGCTACCAAAGTGCTCGCGCCGGCACAACTTCAATCATCGTTATAGGTTCCATGGCCGCGGTTGTCGTCTTGTTGGTCTACGGTTTCCTGATGCATGCGAAGTTACTTTTCAAGCCGGTTCGTAAGCCGGTTTTCATAACCATTGATGAGGCGCTGCTAAAATACGGCCCGGACGAAGAAGTTGTCGGCGTGATCGACAAGGCTGGCAAACCATTCGCATTCATCGCGCGACTGGCGCGCCGACCGCACATCGTTTATCAAACAAAGGGCGATGCGCCTTTCATAATGACGCACTGCATCCTCGCGCACAGCTCGATGTCGTATGCGCTTGAGGGCAATTTCAGTAACCCCGATATCACCATAACCGCAGCGCTCGCCAATAACATGGTCTTTTACGAAAAAAGTAATCGCTGTTCAGTCGTGCAAATTAACAATCGTCTTGAAGGTCGCAATGATCCGCTCACGACAGTACCAACGGTGATGACCAGCCTGCAAACCTGGAAAGAATTCTATCCCGACTCGCCCGTGTGGATGAGGCACGTGGAGTGGCGGGATATTTTCTACCTCAAACTGCTGGCGCGGGCGGACGTGATTGATCCGACCAGCCGGGTAATTATCTATCCGTTGCAAAATACGCTGGACGAACGACTGTCGATGAAATCACAGGTTCTCGGCGTACTATCCGGCAGCAAGGCCCGCGCGTACCCGATCGAAGTAGTCGCAGAGAGAGGCGTAATCAGTGACTCACTCGATGAGATGCAGCTGGCGATTTTTTGCAAAAAAGATTTCATGCAAGTGTTCGACAGGTGTATTGACGAAGATACGATTCTGACTTTCAGACAATCGGACCAGGGAAATGGCATCGTCGACCTGGAAAGCGGCTCCGAGTGGTCTGTTACCGGTGCCTGTACAAGCGGGCACTATGCAGGCCGGCAACTCTCGCCAATTGCGCATTACAACAAAATATTCTGGTACGTCTGGTCGGACTATTTTCCTGGAGGAGAATTATTCGGCGTGCCGGGCAATGCCGACAATATCAGCGCTTCCGCCGCCTGAAGCAGGTCATTGGTAGCGGAGCTAGTAAAAACGGGCGATCCCCCGGCTCTGCCGGGGAGGCAGATAAGATTTGACAATTCCCGAAATCGCAAAGTAAGTTCAAAGCGTAGCCGCAAAAGTTGCACCAGGGATAAACTATAAGACGAACAGGGAGTTTGGAGGGCAAACCGTATGGAATGAACGTCAATCGCCCGCTGGGCGGGCTCCTACAGGTGCTAATAAGAATTGTAGGAGCCCGCCCAGCGGGCGAATTCACGACGCCCAGCGCGCGATATGCGTTAAGGATGGAACTTCGCGCAGCAGTATTTGCGGGAATTTGTTCAGCATCAGGACGATAAAGATTAATGAGTCGATCAGCTTAACCTGAAGTAAGTCTGGTCCCTTTCAGGGGACGCAAGGGAGCGCGTAGCGATCCCGTCATGCCGCTTTGAGCGGCCCATAAATTAAAGCCCCCGGCAAAGCCTGGGGATACTTACTATGCACGCGCTCATGCGGCATTATTTCAGCCATAATAATGATGCCCATAGCAAATTTTGGAAAACAGCATGTTGGAAATTTCCAGATTACTCCTGGATAATAAAATCAGCCGCCGTTCTTTCATTACCCGGCTGACGCAGGCTGGCGTGTCACTTGCGGGCGCAGCGACGATTGCCGATTCGTTGGCGGCCAGGGAAGTTACAGACTCTGGCAAGATGGCTTCGGCACCAGAGAGTGGCAGGCTACTCGAGAACCATACCGGTGGCGAACTCATGGCGGAGTTCCTGATCGACTGGAAGGTGCCGTATGTCTTCGGTCTTGCCGGATCGGAAGAGGTCGGATTTCTCGATGCACTGGTAGACCGAACCCAACTGCAATATGCGACCTGTCTGCATGAGAGCGCCGCCATGGCGATGGCGGATGGTTACTCTCGCTCGACCGGGCAGACACCAATCGTGCAACTGCATTCCGTGGCGGGCGCGGCTTATGCACTGGGTCAGCTTGCAGGCAGTTTTCGCGACAACATGCCGGTTGTCGTAATGGCGGGTCGCCAGTCTGCGAACTTTCGTGGTTATGATGGTTTCCTTGAGGCCGCCAATCTGCACCAGTTACCGCAGGACTATGCGCGCTGGACCTGGGACCTGATGTCGGCGGAAACGATTCCTGAAGTAATGCGCCGTGCCTTCCTGCTCGCGGAAGCCCCACCAGGTGGGCCGACATTCATAACGATGTCAAAGGATTTGCAGGAAACCAGGGTTGCGGCCGCGGAAATTCTGCCGCGTTCAAGATCACGGGTAGCGACGGAAGTAGTGCCTAGTGACGAGCATGTGCAAAAGATCACGGACGCGCTACTTACGGCACAATTGCCAGTGTTGTTTCTCGGCAACGAAGCGATTCGTTACGAGATCAGTGGCGAGGTCGCCGCCATTGCGGAAAGCATCGGCGCGATGGTCATGACGTCCGGCAAAATTCCGGTTGTGTTTCCTAATACCCATCCGAATTACGCAGGCCAGTTTCAGGATGACAAGGCAATCATGCCGGACATTGACGCGTTTTGGAGTCTTGGCGCGCCGATGTTCAAGACTGGTGCACGGCCAAATGAGCCGCTGATATCCAGGTCGGCAACGGTTATGCACACCAGCCTTGTGCAGTCAGAGGTTGGCAGAAACTATCCTGTTGATATCGCATCGATCGCCAGTATCAAGTCAACGTCAGCGGCCGTACTCGAAGCGTTACAGCGGCGCGATACAAATACGTCTGCAATTCAGGATCGCAAACGATGGTTGCAGGACTACTCGATGAAGCGCCAGCGAGCAATTGACGCGAATGCTAAAACGGAATGGGACAATTCCCCAATCTCATCTTCAAGGCTCCTGGCAGAACTGGACCGGCGCATGGCAGACGATGCATATATCGTCAGCGAGATCGTTAGCAACGATAAATTCATTCGTCGCCACGTTCGCTTCGATCACACGCGGCCATTTGCTGATCGGCGTCGCAACTTCGATACGGTCTCTGGTGTCCTCGGCTGGGGAGTGGCTGCCTCGATCGGTGTCAATATGGGCAATCCGGACAAAGAAGTGTGGTGTCTGACCGGCGATGGTGCGTTGAACTTCGGCAGCCAGGCACTTTGGTCTGCCGTTCGTTATGAAGTTCCAATCGGCATCATCGTATTTAACAACGGCGAGTATCAGGCGAATCGACAAAACCAGAACCGCTACAAAGGGCGCATGCTCGATACCGGAAAGTATATCGGCGTGAACCTGGGACACCCCGATGTGTCTTACGTCAAAATGGCGGATGCCTACGGCATGGAAGGCGAACGGGTAGAAGAGCCGGGCGACCTAGCCGCTGCGCTGCAGCGTTGCCAGCGCGCGATGCATGACGGTCGGCCATTTTTGCTCGATGTAAAGATCGAGAGCTGGGGTGCCGGCAGCGATTCGGATTGGTATGATTTCTTCTCTATCGCAAAAAATGAAAAGCGAAGCAGCTGATGAGTGCGGTTGTCTTCGTCGCAGTGAGCAAAGATGTAAATCGGCTGAAATCGTTGCAGGTAAAACATCAGAGTCGCGTTTGTTACATAAAAAACTGGGTGTTTGCTGCTGCATCGCAGCCCCCACATCGCTTGACATTGGGATGGTACGTCCCATAATCGGACTGTACGTTACAGTTCACTTTTGGCTCATGGCAGGCCTCACACAGCGCTGGGCGGTCAATAGGCAGACATTGTGTACGACGACCGCTCTTCAGCTCTGCTCCTCGGGGGGGGATTGAAGAAATGATCGGTAATAACCTTGGCAAACTATTCGTTGGCGCACAGGCCATCCTATTCGTGGGCCTGACAAGCCTGATCGCACCTGACGCTCTCGCGAAACAATCGTCAGCCGCCGGTTCCGAGTTTGAACTGGAGGAAATCATCGTAACGGCGCGCAGACGCGAGGAGTCCATGCAGGAGATTCCAATCTCTATCGTTGCGGTTTCAGGGCGGGAAATAGAGCAGGCGGGTATTCAGACCATGGGTGACCTGACCCAGTTAGTGCCAAATTTCACTTTCCAGAACCGAGGCTCGATTCTTGGCAACTTCGGCATGCGCGGCATTGTTACCAACATTGCCAACGTCGGTGTTGAGTCAGGCATGGCAGTTTATGTCGATGGTGTACTGGTCGGCCGGCCGGAGGCGTTTAACGCAGCATTACGTGACGTAGCCCAGGTGGAAGTACTACGCGGTCCCCAGGGAACATTGTTTGGCAAGAACACAATCGCCGGTGCGGTCAACATCACCTCACCGCGGCCAACGGATGAGCTAAGCAGTGAAGTTAAAGTCGAAGCCGGCAATTACAATCGCTTTTTGATCGGCGCTATGCTCAATGGCGCGCTCGGCGAGACTGTGAATGGTCGCATCTCGGTTACCGTGGAAAACCAGGATGGCTGGATAGAGAACCTGAACGATGGCCGCGAGTTCAATGGCGAAGATAATATTTCATTCAGAACGCAGCTTGATTTTAACCCCAGCGAAAACCTGAGCATCTACTGGACCGCAGACGGTTTCTTCGATGAGCGTGATTTTATTGCCCAGGTTAACGATGATCCACGTGATCTGAAAGCGAATCCGGCGGTTAATATTGATGCGGGAATTGTCGACGTCGATTCACCGAGCACCTCGGATCGTGATATTTGGGGCACGTCTTTGGAAGTCAATTACGATACCTCCGGAGGTTATACTTGGGTAGGCATCGCAGCACTTCGCACCTCGGAAATTCACAGTCTTTTCGACGGTGACACCCAGCGTCAACGCTTGTCAGATACAAAGCTCGATACCGAAGTTGATACCACCAGCTTCGAGCTTCGTTTGCATTCTCCCGAGGATTCGCGAGTCAACTGGGTGGCAGGTATAAACTTCAGTGACCAGCAGATAGACAACTCGACGCAGACGCGTTTTTTCCCGCAGAATATTCTCGCTGGTTGCAATCAACCGGTGGTTCCAAACACCTTTCGCGGTTTTCCCCCGGGTCCACCATTCGAGCCAAGTTCCAGAATTGCCGGAGTCGATCAAAACGGCTTTCCGGTATGGGACTACGACCTGAACAACAATGGTATTTTCAACGAACCTGACGTAACGATTCCTCCGTTTGGTTTGTTTGGTGTCCCGGAGAATATTGGCTGCAATAACCCGGACCTGATTGCATTCGGCCGTCATATTCCAGGTGGCAACGCCATCGATCAATATATCGTCGGTGATCCCGCGTTTGGCTTTGATTCACCATTAACGGTGGCGACCGTTCCCGAAACCGCATTTGTGCAGGAAGTCGGTTCTCTGGATACACAGGCCTTCGCGATATTCGGCCACGCTGATTTTCAGATGTCCGACCGGTTTACCCTGACCGCTGGTCTTCGCTACACGACGGAAGACAAAGATCTCATCATGGATCAGGTGGGCATGATCAACATTTCACGTCCATCATTCAGCACACAGAAAAGTCGCAGCGATGATGAATTTTCCGGCACCCTGTCGCTGCAATTCAAGCCCAGCAACGATTTCATGGCCTATGCAAAATATTCGCGCGGTTTCAAATCAGGCGGATTTCAGTTCGACATCACGCAGGGCGAAAATGTGACGGCATTTGGCGCTTTGTTTCGCAGTCCCGACTTCGTCAACGGGTTTCTCGCGGACAATCCGGGCGCTGTGAAGCAGGACGTCATTGATGCCGCAATTGCCCTGACTGCTGACCCGAATGAAGCGCCGGCGAACATAGAATTCGATCCGGAAACTGTCGATGCCTTCGAGATAGGGTTCAAAACCGATTTTGCGAACAATCGCTTAAGACTCAACGCCGCATTGTTCTACACCGACTACAAGGATGTACAGCAGAGCATCACCAGGCTGGCGACAGGCATAGTTGTGTTGAATGTGCCTGGTGCTGAAATAACCGGTTTTGATGTTGATTTGACAGCGGTCCTCACGCCCAATTTCCTGCTTACCGCAGGCCTCGGATACGCCGATAGTGAGCTCACTGATCCACTGATTATCGATGACCCACAAAACCCCGGTGTGCCCATTGTGGACAGCAGTGCGTTCGTTGGGCAACGACTTGCACAGGCGCCGGACTGGACCGGCAATGCTTCGGCCATTTACAACCACACACTTAGCAGCCAGGGCACAGTTCTGTTCCGCCTGGACTGGTCGCACACCGGAGAAGTGTTGCATGAGCTGGTCGAAAACGACTCGCCACTCGAAGCGCTGGTGACGGAGGGCTCGTACGATATCTTCAATGCCCGTATAGGCTACACCTCGCCGAATGGCGACTGGGACGTCTCCGTGTGGGGCAGGAACATATTTGATGAGCGTTACAAGGTATATCGTCGCATCAACCCGATCATCCGTGTGTTCGGCTTGGCCGCCGATGGCACCGGGCTGGCATTCCCGGGCGACGTGACTGCACAGTCAATTGCCGGTATGCCGGCGACCTATGGTGTTACGTTCATCAAACGCTTCGGCAACTAAAATACCTTCGGGATGTTCGACGCTAAAATCCGGCGTGTGAAGAACGCTTTTTATTTCTCCTGCCTGGCGTTCTTCACACTGCCGGTCCTGGCCCAGGAAACATCGGTCACGCAGCTGGCGCCTGATGTTTATCATTTTCGCTATGGTTTTCACAGCAACATCTTCATCGTCACCGATGAAGGTGTTATTGCGACTGATCCACTTAGTCCTGAAGCAGCCAAAGCCTGTCTTGCAGAGATACGCAAGATAACCGACCAGCCGGTCCGTTACGTGATTTACAGTCACGACCATACGGATCACATTGCCGGTGGCATGGTGTATGTGGGGGACGCGCAATTTGTTGCCCATCGAAAAGCACTCGAACCGATCAAGGCTCGCAATATTGCTGAAATCATTACGCCGGACTTGTTGGTTGATGACAGCTATACGATAGAACTTGGCGGCAAGACCATTCAACTCAAACATTTCGGGCGAGTTGAATCAGCTTCCGGCCTGGCCATATACATTGTCGAAGACAAGATTTTGATGTGGGTCGACGCAGTTCGTTCATTCGGCGCGCCGTACCGCTACCTGGAAGGATATGACTGGCTGGATTTTCGTAACGCGCTGCAGGAATTACAGACCTGGGACATCGATATTCTGGTACCCGGCCACGGGCCGCCAACCGACAAGAGTCGCCTGGTTCTGTTCGCGAATTATTTGCGGGACATGCAGGCAATTGCGGAAGAAGAAATGGCGGCCTACACGCAGAGCGAGCACGCAGCCGTAATCGGCAAGGTCAACCCGGAAAAATATTTCGATAGTTACATCAGTGAAGTCGCGCGGCGGGTCAGCGAGAAAATGCGACCTGAATACGGAGATATTGGCGGTTATGATGATTGGGGCACAAAGAATGCTGAAAGAGCGGTAGTGTTCCTGCTTCACGAGATACTGTTCTTCAAATAACCGGGGCCCGACTATGTTGCGTAACGCATTCCAACAACTGCTCGCCGGCTCGCTTTCCAGGAGGCAGTTTCTCAATACCGTGACCAAACTTGGTGTTGGCGCGGTTGCAGCAACGCAACTCGCCGATGTTTTTGCTGCGGTTCCGGAACCCGAAGAGAACCTCCTGTTAAGCGATGTCACGGGCGGGCGCATCACCTGCGAAACGCTCAAGCTCTGGGATGTAAAGTATGTCTTCGGCAATACCGGCGCCTATGAGGCACCGTTCGTCGATGCGCTGGTTGATTTCCCGGACATACACTACGTGCTCGGTTTGCAGGAAGGCTCGGTAATGGCCATGGCTGATGGTTACGCGCGCATTACCGGCCAGACGTCTTTCGTTAATATCCATTCGATCACCGGTACTGCCAATGCGCTTGGCCTGATCGTCAATGCCTGGGCAGACTCATCGCCAGTGGTCGTCTCTGTAGGCATGAGTGCACGCAGTGGCGAAAATCTCGGCGTGTTTACCGAGACGACCAAGCTCGAAACCATTCCAGAGCTTTTCACCAAACTGTCGTTTCGTGCCAATGGTGTCGAAAACCTCGGCGAGTCGTTGCGGCGTGCGTTCAGGTTGGCATCGGTTCTGCCCTCCGGACCGGTATTTCTGGGCGTGCCGATGGATGTATGGGCAGCTAACGTCGGCCAGGCGTCATTGATTCCCGCGACCAGAACGGTTTCTGAAAATCGAATATATCCGGACAGCGGCGCCGTCAGGGAAGCTGCACAATGGTTGGTCGCTGCAGATAACCCGTTGCTTATCGCGGGTGCAGAATTGCCGCGCTGGGGTGGGCTGGCCGAACTGGCAAACATCTCAGGGCAATTGGGCGCAACGGTTAGCGGTGACACTTCATCCAGTCGTTCTTCCATGGGTTTTCCCAGCGATCACCCGCGTTACCTGGGAGCGTTGCGCAGCGCCATCGAACCGAAGACGCCCTTCGACGTGGTGCTTATTGCCGGTGCGAGCCGACTATCCCTGGCGCGCGGTGGCCATCCACTGATTCCAACCAATGCGCGGATCATTGAGATTGGTTTGCGAGAAGATCATCTGGCACGCAATTACCCGGCCGATCTGCTTATCTATGCACATGCAGGCGCGACACTTGAGCAATTGCAAGACGCCATTGAAGAAAGGAAACCTGACAGAGCTCGCGTCGCTGCCAGGAGTGAGGATGCTGCGGCGCTGAAAGAAAAACTTGCAGCCCGACGCCAACGAACGCTCGAGCGTGTCTGGGATTCGGACCCGATTGCACCGGAGCGCGTTGCAGCGGAGATCGATCGCGTAATCGCAAAAGATGCCATCGTCGTTACCGAGGGCGTGTCTTCGGATGCGGCGATCTGGGACTACGTCAAATTCGATCAGCCAGGTGGCGGACGCCGTCACCTGATTTCTTCCGGCGGAAGCCTTGGCTGGGGAGTTGGCGCCGCTATCGGCACAAAGCTCGGCGCTCCCAACAACCAGGTCATCTCCCTGGTTGGCGATGGCAGCTATCAGTTCGCCGTGCAGGCATTGTGGACGGCGAAGCGCTTCGAGGTGCCGCTGATCATCGTGATTTTCAATAACCTGGGTTACCAGGCCAATCGCTGGGCGCTTGCGGGGCAAAAAGGTCGGGCCGCTGCGACAGGCCAGTACATTGGCATCAGCCTGGACGATCCGCAAATCGATCACGTCGGTATCGCGCGCGCTTATGGCATTGATGGTGAGCGCGTCAGCAAGCCGGGTGATCTGGCCGGCGCACTGAACCGTGCAGTTGCCGCTGAGAAAAACGGGCACGCCTATGTACTCGACGTGATTATCGACAGGCGCGGTGGCGGCGCGCAAGCAAACTGGCATGAGAAATATGTTCCGAAATTCAGCTCCTGACAGCCACAATCCGGTGCGGCGCAAATTTATGCGCAGCGCAGCGCTGATACTTGGTCTCATAATTACCGGCGCGCGTGGGCTGTTCGCTCGCGCACAGGAAAATTCCGGCGCCGCTACGGAAGTTCATCTGCAAGAAACGCTGCAGCAACTGGCTCGTCATCTTTTCCCCCACGATACCCTGCCAGCGGCTCCCTACAAGGAGGTCGCGACTGCATTGATAAGTCGCGCCTCGACTGACAGCAAGGTTGCCAAAACCCTGCAAGGTGGTGTTAGACAACTGGATGAAGGTAGCCCGACACCCTGGCTGATGCGTGGCGAGGCGCTGCAAGTTGCTGCAATCAAAAAAATTGAGAGTGGAGAGTTCTTCCGCCTGGTGCGAACCACCGCCATCGAGCATCTGTATCGCAACAGGGAGGTATGGAAAATGCTGGGTTACCAGGGCTCGTCGGTCGAGTTTGGTGGTTATGTCGATCGCGGTTTCGACGACATAGACTGGTTGCCGGGTGAGAGCAATGAGTAATAAGCAATGAGCCGTCAGTATAAGTTCGACGACTCATCCGTCGTTGTCATCATCGGCTCGGGAGCGGGCGGCGGTGTGCTGGGCGCGGAACTTGCGAGTCAGGGAGTTGACGTTGTCTGTCTTGAGGCCGGCAAAAGGCTGACGCTTGCAGATTTCATCAACGACGAAGCGCTGATGTTTAGAAAGCTCACCTGGCTGGACCCGCGTGAGGGCTCGGGTGATCTGAATCCGGGACTGCCGGCGATGATCTGTAAAACAGTTGGTGGCACGACGGTACACTGGACGGCATTGGCAATGCGTCCGCTTGCCGATGAATTCGCGCCGTTGACCAAATATGATGCGATCGACGGTGCGAACCTGATGGACTGGCCGATCGAATACGATGAACTGACGCGGTATTTCGACAAGGCAGAATTAAGGATGGGTGTCGCCGGTACAAATGGTTGGCCCTACCATCCGGGAAGTAACAACTACAAGGTTCTGGAGGCGGGCGCACGCAAGCTTGGCTACCGTGAAATCGACATGGGCCACCTGGCGATCAATTCAGTTGCCAGGGATGGCCGCCCAAAATGCCGTCAGATCGGTTTTTGCAAGAGTGGTTGCGCGATCGGCGCCAAATGGTCGACGCTTTACACCGAGATTCCCAAGGCGGAAACGACCAGGCATTTCGAGATACGACCGGAGTCGATGGTCGTCGGTCTCAACCATAACCCGGCCGGGCGCATAACCGGTGTCGTTTATGCAGATAAGGAAGGTGTGCTGCACGAACAAAAAGCGCGCGCGGTCTGCGTTGCCGCGAATTCGATCGAGACGCCGCGCTTGTTGCTGAACTCAGCATCCACTCTTTATCCGGATGGAATCGGTAACGCCAATGGCCACCTGGGCCGACATTACATGCGGCATGTATTTGCGGGTGTTGCAGCCCTGATGCCAGGGCCGGTTAACTTTCACCGCGGTATCCAGCAGGCGGGCAGTATCAGCGACGAACGCTATCACGAGCCGGGACGAGGTTTTGCCAGCGGCTATCACATGGAAGGTGCGCCGCTAAGTCCGGAGCGACTCGCTTTCGTGCTTGAAGAAAATGGCTGGGGCAGGGATTACGCCGAATTGCTCGAACAGTACGCGAACTTCTCTGCATGCCTGATCGTTGGGGAGGATCTGCCGGACCCGGAGAATCGCGTACAACTACACGCATCCAGAAAGGACAGCAATGGTTTGCCGATACCAACAATACATTACGCTTACCATGCCAATTCGCTCGCGATGCGAGAGCACGCGCAGACAGCGGTAACAAAAATCTACGATGCAGTCGGCGCAAAACGCACCTTCCGCTTCGGAGCCCCGCCCGCAACCCATAACCTGGGAACTTGCCGTATGGCCGCAGATGAAAAAGACGGCGTATGCGACGAATGGGGGCAGGTTTACGGCACCAGCAACCTGTTCATATCAGACGGCAGTCAATTCGTTTCATCGACAACCGCCAACCCGACACTAACCATCGTGGCATTGGCAATACGCCAGGCCGAACAACTAGCGAACCGCTTCGCCCGCCACGAAATCTAGTAAGGAAACAAGGAGCCCTTCCCAGCGGGCGATCAAAGTTCAATACGCGTGTTCAACTTTGATCGCCCGCTGCCCCGATAGAATCACTATCTCAGCTTTTGGAACGAATTCTCTTTCCGTACGGGCTCCTGCAAATGTCTATTGTGAAACCAAAGGGCCCGAACAAGCCACACTTTTTGGTGTAATTCCAAACATTGCCCGGTAGTCTGCATTTTCCGCAGAATAAGCGATGTTCTCGACGGTCGGGGTCCAATCGCCGCGTGATCGCCCAGTCATTGGTCGCGGGTTTGTGTCCGCTATACTCCCAAGAGCAACATCACGATAGTATTGGCGAAATGGTCTGCTACAGACCCAAAGGGCGCTTTCGACTATTGCCCTGTGTTTCCACGATGAGATCAATGTGACCAATTCCTACGCTTCAATCCAGGCAATTTTGCTGGCATTTGTTTTTCTGATGCAAGTCACAACCAGTCGGTCCGAGGACATCGTGATTCCAAGTGTGACCCGTATGGGGGATGGCCCTATCATTATCCAGAATATGGATGATCTTATGGGTGGCAATGTTCAGGGCCCATCGCTTATTCGCGTGCCGGACTGGATAGAGAATCCGCTGGGCAAGTACTATCTGTATTTCGCCGATCATCGGGGTACCTACATTCGGCTCGCCTATGCCGATGACCTCCTGGGCATCTGGAAAACACGCGAGCCAGGAACATTGCAGTTGGACCAATCGCATTTTCCGACCCGTCTTCCAACCAATCAACCCGGTACGAACTATCCGCAATATGCACATATTGCGTCGCCGGACGTCCACGTTCGGAACGATCTGCGGCAAATTGTTATGTACGTGCACGGACAGGACCCAGGCAAGGGCGTTGGCAGGCAAGTGACACGGCTGGCAACGTCAAATGATGGCGTTAACTTTGTAGGCAAACCCGAGGTCTTGGGTCGACCCTATTTCCGTGTCATCCAAAACGATGGTTATTACTACGCGCTCGCGATGCCGGGTTATTTGTATCGCTCCAAGGACGGGATCAGTCATTTTGAGGCCGGCCCGCAATTATTCAACGACGATATGCGGCACTCCGCATTATTGATCCGCGGCAATACGCTCTACGTGTTCTGGACGCAGGCCGGTCATGCTCCGGAACGTATCCTTCTTTCGACGATTGATATGCAGGTGGATTGGGCCAAGTGGCAGGCAACGCCACCGACGGAGATTTTACGCCCGGAGCTTGTTTCGGAAGGTGCCGATGTGAAAATCGAACCGTCCACACGTGGCTACATCGATGTACGCGCCAATCAGTTGCGTGATCCTGCGATTTTCAGGGAAGGCGAGAATATTTACCTGCTCTACTCTGTAGCAGGAGAGAGTGGCATCGCGATTTCAGAGCTGAAGTTTTAGCTGCTGGCTGCTTGAGTTTTTAGCATTACATTCGAATCAAGACAGTCAGCCTTGGGCCGGTTTCGAAGTTAAATCTATTAATGTCCAGCGCATTTGAACGTCGGGTGTTGGGGGACGCGGCCGTTCGCGATTGGCACCAATCTCGGCCTGGCAAATCGCTGCTCCGGCCGCTGGGCAATTCGGCGCACGTATTCTATCGCGCTTCGTGCACTGTTATGATGTTGGCCTCGCACGAAGCGCGCCTTTCACCTGGTGCCAGTGAGCTAAATCGATACACGGATTCGTGAAGTCCGCCACGAAATATGCAATCGCAGTATGGATCGTAATGTTCTTGACCATCGTTCTGGATGGTATGTTGCCTTATGAAATTGCCGAATCCGGCGGATTCGAATATGGAAGCATCATCATTTCCGCTATCGCAATATTCGGATGGTTCCTTGCCGATGCAAAGGAGCATGGGATCGATCCGTCGCCATTTCTTCGAGTCGGCGTCGTTGCGGTGGCACCGATCACGATTCCATACTATCGCTTCCGATACATGGGAGCGAAACGTGGATTCTTATTCGTGGCAATCGTGATTGGATGCATCGGTATCGTGCTGATCACTGCTGCAACGACCCTTTGGCTGATATATGAAGTACAAGTCGCATAAAAATTCGCTGAACTTGTCGCCGGACGGTCTCCATTCAGTGCAAGGTCTAGACCCACGAGCAGTGATAATAATGGCGGCTTAATAACGGCGTTAGTTGACTGGCCCCCAGACTAGTCTATTTTCGCAGCATCCTTGTACATGACCTTGTGGCGCTTCTTTTTGATCCACGTATCCAGTTCTTCATCGGTCATGACTTTGCTCTGATCGAAAACATCCCAGTGGATGATTTCTTCCGGCGTTTTCTTCCAGCGCTTGTAGGGTTCCTTTAGCGGCGGCCCGAAACACATGATGTCGAGTATCGACAGCTTGTCCGGAACGTTTAACAGCGGTCGCATTGCATCCTGGGCTTCCTGCTGGCCGATGGCTGTGACCCACCAGACGTTGTAGCCAAGAGCCGCTGCTGCCAGGTGGGCTGACATCGTGGACGCGGCAACACTCTGCAACAGAATCCGCTCCGCATTCTCGATATACATTTTGTTGAGTTCGGAATCATCATCCTTCAGAACCGGAAAAGCTTTCACATAGCGAAAATCTGCGACGACGACGATGAAACCGGGCGCATCAGCGAGCCCGGCATAGTTGGGTGTCGGGAATTTCATTTTTAGTTTTGCGCGAATGCGTTGCTCGGCGACGAAATAATCAGCAATTTCTCGCTTGACCTTCGGCTCACGGACCACGATGTAGTGCCAGGGCTGGGCGTTTGCGCCCGAGGGTGCATGACGTGCCGCCTCAAGAATCATTTCATAGTGAATTTTCGGCACAACGTAATCCGGGTCAAATTGTCGTGTAGTAATTCGATTTCGGGCGATCACCATAAACTCGTCGTACAGACGACGTTCTCCGATAGCAGGCAGGCTATCAATGCTGGCTGAATTCATGTTGTGCTCCGTTGCAGTGCCGGTTTCGTCACCGATTATGGCCTACATTGCCGGAGTGTAAAGTGGCCGGCCGGGAAACAGGAGAGATACGCCCGGACCACGAGCGACCCAGGTGAGGCTGCAGTTTTGCGTTTTAAAATCCAGCGCCGAGGCGTTGAATAATTTGTGCGGCCAGCGCCGCCCCGGCAGCCAGTGACTGCAGAGTGTCATAACCATGGCAGTAGCGGCTCAGGAATCCTGCCGCAAAAGCATCCCCCGCTCCCGTTGTGTCGACAACCTCTTCCACGGGCTCTGCCGCACAGTCGACGCGTGTATCACCTGAATACGCGCGACTTCCGGCAGCACCCAATGTGACGACGAAGAGCTTGTCGTACTGCCCGGCCAGGTCCGCAATGCGCGCTATAGTTGCGTCATCATCATTTGATAAGCCGAAAAACCCGATGTCTATCTGCTCAATATATCGCTCGAGCAACTCAAAGTCGGGGTACGCAAGGAAATCAGCAAAGTCGATAGCGGTCCAGCCCTGCACAGGAATCGCCATCAAGGCATCAAAAAGTCCGACTATTTGCAGATAGACAGGTGCCACCAACAGGTCACTGCGCGAAATGATCTGGCGATCCGCAGCACTGAAGTGGAAGTCTTTCAGTACGCCTTCTTCATAGCGGACAAACTTTTTCTCTCCATTCGACTGAACCTCGATGTACTGAGCCGGCGTTGCTCCCCGCAGGCGGGAAATATGGCAATCGATTCCACTGTCAGCCAGCGAGGAGAGTACGAGCTCGGCGCCGTCATCGTCACCGACTGCAGAAATGATTCGCACAGTATCTTCATCGGGAAAGGCATGCCTGGCATTACGGGCGAAATTGGCAGTGATTCCGCCAAAGAACATCTCGCCGGAGGGCAGGTAATGATCGACGCCACAATCCCCTACGCAGACAATATCCATTCAACCGCCGATTGATTGCATAAGAGTATCAACCGATTCCCTGTCAACCGCTTTTTCCCGCATAAATGCTGTACCGACGATAGCGCCATCACAATCAGACAACAGGGATATTGCATTTCCGGCATCCAGTCCGCTGCCGATGAGGACCGGCGTATCCTGACTACTTGCTGCGACGCCATTGGTTGCTTCACGCAGATGTTCAACAAGCGGTGCTTCGCCGGTCAGGTCACCGGTGACGATGATCCCGTCTGCCTGTTTTTCGCAGGCCAGTTGAGCGGACTCACTCAACGGCCGTTTCCTGATCATGGTGGCGTACTTGACCTGGATGTCTGCCAGGATGAGGACATCATCCGCATCGATTGCGGACCGGTATATCAACAGGTCGTCTGCGTCGATCGCGAATTCACCGTATCCGGGCCGCGTCATGGCATCGACGAAGTAATCCGTGCGAATAAAACCTGCACCACTCATCCTGGCAACTGCAAGTGATGCTTTTGGATCGTTCAGCAGAATTTCACAACCGACGATGACACGTTTACTTTCCTGTACGACCGCTTGGGTTACTGCCGTCATTGCGGCGATTGTTTCTGCAGCAGCGGTTACGCGGTGAGGGCGATCGTATTCGTTCTCGATCAATACCCCATCCACACCGGCCTGCTCAAGCACGTGTAAATCAGTCACCGCATGCTGGATGGCTTTATCAATACCCTTTGACTCCGGGTAACCGGGCAACGGTGGCAAGTGGATCATGGCAATGATCGTTTTGTCCCCGGGAAACAATTTACGAAACCTGTTCAGCAGACTGCTCCTTGCGCCTTGCCGCCAGAATCCTGTAGACGGGGGCGCCAGCCAGCGTCAAGGCTATGCCGATCAGGCTGTCCAGCGGGTTATATAGGAGTGCGGCGATCATGAACAAAGTCATGACGCCAATGAAAATGGCGGGCACAACAGGATAACCAGGCACGCGGAACGATCCAGGTTGTGACTTCATCGGCCGTAGCTTGAAGATTGTCGATACCATCAGGATATTCATGAACTGAAATGGCACAACAAAAAAAGTGACGATGCGCGAGAAGGAGCCAAAGAAAAACAACGCTGCAATCGACACGCTGGCTGCAAACCAAATGGCACCAGCGGGTACGTTTCGCCTCGGCGAAAGAAACGCGATGGTACGAAAAATCGGTGAAAGTCGAGTCCCCGCCGACAAGCCGACATACTCGGATGCTGCGGCATAAAAAAGCCGCGGCAGCGTCATGATCAGGCCGCCAAGGGCGCCGAATATCGAAATCCACATCAATAAACTCAGCGCTGCACCACCGGTTGCGCCGAATGCAGCCTCGGCAACTGCCGGCGCGACCAGCGTTGGGTTTTCACGCATGATTTCAAGTGGCACAACGCGCAGAAAGGTGAAATTGACCAGCAGATAGATCAGGGTTATCGAAACGACGCCAACGCTCATCGCGATGGGGAAGTTACGATTCGGATTTTTTACCTCGCCGGCAATATTGGAAGCATCGATCCAGCCATCGTAAGTAAACAATACAATAGCCACGCCAAGGCCGATAAAGCGCAGAAAGCCCAGCAATCCTTCCTCGCGGGCCAGCGAGTCGGTGGCCGCCGCCGGTGCCGCTGCCGGAGCAGCCAGGAATAGCCCGCCCGCTATCAGGGCAACGAGACCGATAATCTTCAGGCTGGTGAGCACGATTTGCGTACGACCGCCCCACTCCGCGCCACGAACATTAACCAAAGCGAAAAAGATAATAGCGGCGGCGGCCCAGGCCAGCTGCATGCCGGAAGAACCAGAGCCGAACACCTGGTTTGCCAATTCGCCAAAAAGAATAGCCACACCGGCGATAGCCCCTGGTCCGCTGACCAGCACCATCATCCAGGCTTGCATGAAGCCGGCGAATGGACCGTACGCCTCGGTGAGCGCGTGGTAGGAAACACCGGATTTCGGTATGAGTGCGGACAGTTCGGCCAGCGTCAGCGCCCCGCACAAGGTAATGACCCCGCACAGTGCCCAGAAAAAATAAACTTGCCACTCGCTCGTGGCAACCGCAGCAAGTTCTCCGGGGGTGAAGAATATACCTGAGCCGATCATGTCGCCCATGACGATGGCGAGCACGGCCCAGAGACCGAGTTTTCTTTGTAGTGACATTCGTTCCCGGCTGTTGGTCTTATTCGATACCGCGAAAAGTGAGCCTTAAATTTACAGGTCTTAACAGTTGTGTGGAAGTGCTATTCTCGCTGTAAAGATGGCGGCAAGGCAGTAATTCATTGTTAACACTCGATGCAAAGGCAGTCGCAACCGCGTTGCCCTATGACCAGCTGATTGAGACGCTAAGAAAAGCATTCAGTACTGGCATCGATGTTCCACAGCGCACAAATTACGAAGTCGACATTCCTGACGGCACGCCAGGGACGCTGTTGTTAATGCCAGCGTGGCAGCCCGGTAGCGGGCTGGGCGTAAAAATTGCCACTGTGTTTCCGGATAATGCACAGCTCGGGAAGCCTGTCGTTTTTTCCAGCTACCTGTTAATGAGCGCTGAGACTGGCATACCGGTTGCGATGCTGGATGGTACTGAGCTTACGTTGCGCCGAACGGCAGCGGCTTCTGCTCTGGCATCCTCTTTCCTGTCACGCGAGGATGCCAATTCCCTGTTAATGGTTGGCACTGGCAATCTTGCACCACATCTGATCGCGGCGCACGCGACAGTGCGCTCGATCCGCGAAGTGCGTATCTGGGGCCGGCGCATGGATGCGGCAAGACAGCTCGCGGAAACGCTCGCCGATGCGGAGTTTTCGGTGACTGTTGCGGAAGACCTTGAGAGTGCTGCGCGTGAAGCGGACATCATCAGTTGCGCGACGCTCGCAACGGAGCCGTTGATTGTGGGCGAGTGGTTAAGCGCAGGTCAGCACATTGATCTGGTTGGAGCGTTCAGGCCGAATATGTGCGAGGTGGATGAGGCCGCGATTGTTCGGGCGGACGTATATGTCGACACGCGGGCTGGAGCGATATCCGAGGCAGGTGAAATTGTCCAGGCGATGCGCAGTGGGGCATTGAGTAAGGCTGATATCAAGGGTGAACTCGCTGAACTTGCCGAGGGCAGTGTTAGCGGGCGCGGTAACGACGATGTCATTACACTATTCAAGTCGGTAGGTAGTGCATTGGAAGATCTGGCGGCAGCAGAACTTGTGATGAGAAATTTTCAACAGAATACGTAAAACCGTACCGACAGCACTGAACTGAAAATCGCCTCGCAGGATGGGCTGCGACAATTCAAGATCAACTACAAAGATGCACTAATTCCTGATTAGTTTATCTCTACGCAGTTGCCCTGCAATAGCCTTAACCTGATGGTCAATTACCTGATCTGCGGAATCATGCTCAAAAATCAGCGACTCGATCGCCCAGATTTTTCTTTCTTCGGCGGCAAGGTATAGCTCGCTGACAAAGGTGGACGTCGTATCGTGTTGAAAACCTGATGCGGAATTAAATTCCGGGTAATCATACTGAAACAGATTGAATGCACCGCCCGTCGGACGATTGGCAATCGCACCCGCAACATCCTGTCCTTTTAGTCTGACAAAAAGAATGGCATCAAAACGACGTGCGCGAATCGCATTATTTATTGCGTTGCGGGAAACCTGCGGACTTCTGCCAACGACAGTGTAATAAGCTGTCATTGTAGATTTGTCGCCGGAAAAAGAGGCCGCGAGTTCTCTCTCAAATTGTGCTCTTGAGGCGAAATCACCAGCGACGCAGATGACCAGAACGTTTTCGAAGCGAACTTGTGCTGCAGACGAGTCATCGAATGTCTTAATAATGTTCGATGGCGTTGAGCAGGATGTCAGCAGCAAGACAAAGGTGGCAATGGCAACCAGGTTGGGGTTTAGTTGTCGTCGCACACAGACCTCCAGATTTCACAGGAATAACATTTCGTAAGCGGACAATATACCATCGCTGACAAGGACTGGGCCGCAAACGCTGAAAGCCGGAAATGCTGTAATATACTGTTCCTTTTCAAACGCTTAGCAAAATATGTTTCGACTCAAACAAATACACTCCCGGCCCAGCAAGAAAAAATATCCCAAGCCGGATGTGAAACGCATCCTGGCTGAGGAATCTTTGTTGCGCGGAATTCTTGGCAGCGTCGCTATCGCCGCGTTGCTTTGTTGGGCATGGGCAGTGCATGCGATGACCACCGGGCGGGTGTTTCCATGGTTTTCCATACTGATCGGTATGCTGATCGGTGTCGCAATGCAGCGTTTCGGGCGCGGTATGGATTGGCGCTTTCCCCTGAGCGCAGGCCTGGTTGCCGGCGTTGCGGCGTACGCGGGCAACCTCATGATCGGCGTTCTGCAAACAGGCCGCTATATCGAGGCGCAACCGCTGCAGGTGATCGCAGGAATTTCGCTGGATACCATTAGCCATTTTTTCAAAAACACCATAACTCCGGTTGACCATATTTATGCGTTATGCAGTGTGGGCGTAGCTGCTTTTTTTGCCAACCGACGACTGAACCGGCGCGAAGTGCTCGCATTGCGGAGCAACAAAAGGGAAGGTGAATGAGCACAGAGAAACTAAAAATCTATGGCGATTCCCGCTCCGGGAATTGTTACAAGCTGCAATTGCTGTGCGCGGAAATGGGTGTCGACTATGACTGGCAGGAAATCGACATTCTGGCTGGAGATACTCGTACGCCGGAATTCCTGGCCATGAACGCCAACGGCAAGATTCCTCTGCTGAAACTCCCGGACGGCCGTTACCTCGCTGAGTCGAACTCTATCCTTACTTACCTCGCCGATGGCAGCGATTTTTTTTCCGGAGACGCGTTTACCCGCGCAAAGATATTGCAATGGATGTTTTTTGAGCAATACAGCCATGAACCGAATATCGCGACGGCGCGCTTCATTATCCAGTACCTCGGCAATCCTGCGGACAAACAGGCTGTATTGAAAGAAAAAAGCACGGCTGGTTACAAAGCTCTGGACGTGATGGAGCAACAACTTCTGCAGCACAATTTCATATCAGGCGATAAGTACAATATTTCGGACGTTGCCCTGTTTGCTTATACACACGTTGCAGATGAGGGCGGCTTCGATCTTGGGCCCTATCCGGCGATTCGAGACTGGATAGAGCGCATCAAAGCCAGGCCAAATTACATTGCGATGGGCGCACGATGACAGCGAAAGTGGAATTCTTTTACGACTACGTCAGCACCTACTCGTATCTCGCAAACAGTCAGCTTGGAAAACTTGATGCAGAAATTATTTACCGGCCGATGTTTCTTGGTGCTGTCATGGAGGCGACTGGTAATCGGCCACCAGGGACAGTCGAGGCAAAACGAAAGTACCTGTTTGCAGACATCGAACGCTGGGCGAAACAGTATTCGATCCCGTTTGCGATGAATCCAATATTTCCGCAAAACACCATCAAGGCACTGCGGCTGGCGTTGGTATCCCAACAGCAGGGAACATTCGATTTAATTCACCAGCCGTTGTTTGATGCGATGTGGGTACAGCAGCTGGATTTGAGCGATGAGTCAGTGCTCACCAAAATCGTTGCAGACGCCGGGTTGTCAGCTCATGACATGTTGCAGAAGATCACGATGGACGATATCAAAGGCGAATTGAAAGCGAACACAGCAGAGGCGATCAGTCGAGGCGCTTTTGGCGCGCCGACATTTTTTGTCGGAGAGGAAATGTTCTTTGGTAATGACCGGTTTGAGTTTATTGTCGAGGCAATCAGCCGGTAGTGCGGCATCTTGCCGTGATAGACCTTCAGGCCGTACGAACCCCGGCAGCAACTTCATGCTGCGCCGGGATGCCGGCAAGCAATTCGCGCACCATTTCTTCTACCTGCTCAACCGCATCGCTTACACCAAGAAAACAGGGCGGATCGCGACGCAACAATGACCAGTTATTGGACTTGAGAACGCGGACAAGATGCGTAAGGTTGCCCTTAATTGCATCGACGTAAGGATTCTGTCCGTCACACAAAACCTCAATGTACCGATAAGCGCGATTGAATTTAGTCTGCAACCGGTCTTTGGAAACCTGCTGATAGAACATGGGCGTCTTTTTCAGCAAATCGATACCGGACTCATAACGAACCACGTATTCGCCAGGTTCGGCATTTTCGACGGCAATGCCGCCCAGTACGAATTCGTTGTATAGCCGGTCGCGACATTTTTCCAGATAACAACGATCAGCCATCTGGGCTATCAGGTCGGCGGTGCCAAGTAAGTGTCCGCAAATTGCATCACGAGGATCATCGAGCTCGATACTGTCGAGGTCGAGCTCATAACCCGTGAAATGAACGATCATGCTGCTGACACCGACGTCTTTTGTCAGGCCAAGCTTGGGCAAATATCGGCGCAGGAAGTCTGCACTTCTCGATACATGATAAAGGGTGAATTCCGCGCCGTTTTGGAAGCCCTTGTCGCGTTCCTTGTGCCGAAGGTAACCTGAGTCATGAAAAAGTGAGGTGATGATGACCATTTGAGTGCGGTGCGCTCCGAGTCGTTCAGCTGGATCGACGCTGCGTTCATAGCCTACAACAAGGCGCGCCAGAGCCAGCGTCATGTCCAACGTATGCTGCATGTCATGGTAGGTCGTATCGCAGCCGTGGTAGCCCGGATACTGGCCGGTGAAAAGCCGCGCACAGTCGTAAAACGCCAGCCACAACTTATCGAAAGAGGCGCCGGGAAATGTTTCTGAAAACAGCAGGTGCACGGCATCGCGAACGGCTACAGGATCGCTTACCTGCACCGTATTGGTCACGTCGTAATCATTACGGCGATCCTGTGTCATCAGTTTTTTACTTTTATTTTTGATGTTCGAGGCACCCGCAGTCCAGGTTGCCAGTTTGACGTCGTCCTTCATACGCCAATCCGCTGTGAGTAGCTTAACGGAAAGAAGTCCCTGGATTGCCCGAATTCAGTACGAATTCCCGGAAGTGGAACTCCCTGCTCGACGCAAAAAGAGACCTGTGTCGCGGAATATGTCATATCGGTGGCCCGAGTATTTCATGAGTGAGCGGGACTGTCGGTTTCTGTGCCGGCAGCGGATGCGACCGCCCGGCAGGCGTAGTCTGAAACACTTCAACTGCAGCCAATATATGCTGAACTGCCCGAATCATCTACCGTTTTCATTCCTGGTAGTCCAACAAGGCAGGTTTGATGGACGACTAAAAGCCCTCCTCCGTGAAATGTTCGGGCCAGACTCATACCGAGAACTCAGCCACTACTGGTGTGTGATCGGATGGCCGCTCCCAGGTTCGCGGTTTGCGGTCAACATAACTGGCGGTGCAGACCTCGGCCAAAGCAGCGCTTGCCAGTATCAAGTCGATGCGCAGGCCGGCATTGCGGCGGAATCCTGCCGCCCGGTAATCCCACCAGCTGAAGGTATTCTCTGCCTGCTCAAACTGGCGAAAAACGTCGGTCAGGCCCAACTTTTTCAGGTTTGCCAGCGCCGCCCGTTCAGCCGGACTGCATAGAATGTCCTCGCCCCATTTTTCGGCGTCGTAGACATCACGATCCTCCGGAGCGATGTTGAAATCTCCTAAAACAACTAGCCTGTCGTGGGTCTCGAGCTCCGCCGTCAGGAACCGCTCCAGCGCGGTCAGCCAGTTAAGCTTGTACGCGTATTTTTCTGAGCCAACACTTTGGCCATTGGGTATATAGAGATTGACGACGCGGATACCATCGATGGTCGCAGCCAGGATACGTCGTTGTGGGTCCTCAAACTCTGGAAAATCGGTGACGTGATCAGTGGATTCGATGCGACTGATGACGGCAACGCCGTTATAAGTTTTCTGCCCGCTGGCGACAGCGCTATAACCCAACTCTGCAAATGCCTCGGTCGCAAACTTCGCAGTAACCTGTTTGATTTCCTGCAGGACCAGCACATCAGGACTCGCGCTTGCCAGCCACTCCAGCACATGGGCCAAACGAACATTGAGGGAATTTACATTCCAGGTCGCAATTTTCATGCAGCTGCTCCGATGCCGCTTTGCAACAGCAGCGCATCGAGGGTTGGCTTGCGGCCACGAAAAGCGATATAGGCTTCCATGAAATCTCTGCTGCCACCGATCTCCAGTATTTCTTTCCTGAAACGCGCGGCAGTTTCTGCATTGAAAATTCCGGACTCTTCAAAAGCGGCAAAGGCGTCCGCGGCCAGCACTTCGGCCCATTTGTAACTGTAATAACCTGCTGCATAGCCGCCGGCAAAAATGTGACTGAAGCTGTGCGGTTGTCGGTTGTATTCCGGAGCCTCGATCAAAGCTACATCGCCTCGCACGTTGTTCAATACCTCGAGTGCTTTACTACCGAGTGCCGGGTCGTAATTCGCGTGTACCAGGAAATCGAATAACGCGAATTCTATTTGCCGCAACATCGCCAGACCATCACCAAAATGACGGCTGCTATTCAGTCGGTCAAAAATCTCACGCGGCAACGGTTCACCGGTCTTGCAATGCTCCGAACAATGTTCAAGAACTTCATAGCTCCAGGCAAAATTCTCCATAAACTGGCTGGGCAGCTCAACCGCGTCCCAGGGCACACCGTTAATGCCGGCTATGCTGGGGTAGTCCACCGTGGTCAGCAGGTGATGCAGCATGTGACCGAATTCATGAAAGAGCGTTACAACATCGTCATGCGTCAGTAGCGACAGACCTTGCGCATCCGGCGGTGAGAAATTGCATACCAGATAGCCAACCGGCGGGATATTTTCGCCGGCGAGATTTTTCCGGATGACACACTCATCCATCCAGGCGCCGCTTCGCTTGCCTTTGCGGGCGAAAAGATCGGTATAGAAGCTGCCAAGGAGGTTTTCGTTCTTGTCCCTGACCTCAAAGTATTTGACCGTTTCATGCCAGCCGCGCACGTCAGGGTTTTCAGTGACCGTAATTTCGTAAAGCCTGGACGCCAGGGCGAATAATCCGCGCTTGGCGACGTTGGCGGGGAAATACTGCCGCAATTCTTCGTCGGCAACTGAAAACCTTTGTACTTTCAGTTTTTCCAGATAATAGGCGACATCCCAGGCATGCAAGGGAGCATCAGCAATTTCCTGGATATCATCCAGCTCAGTTTGCGCGCTGGAACGCGATCGCTCGGCAAGCTCGTGCAGGAAATCCAGTACCTCGTCTATCGTGCCGGCCATCTTGGTCGCCAGTGAATACTCCGCGTAGTTTTCGAAACCGACCAGTTGGGCGGCTTCATGACGCAGCGCGAGAATCTTTTCAATGGCGTCACTGTTGTCCCACTGGTCATTGTCGGCCTGGTCGGAAGCACGGGTGGCCCAGGCTTTGGAGAATGCCTGCCGAACCTCGCGGTTGTCTGCATGCGTCATGACGGCATGGTAATTCGGGTAATCCAGCTTGAGCCACCAGCCCTTGACCTCCTGTTGCCGGGCCTCCTCGCGGCCCCGATCCAGTACGGTTTGCGGTAGTCCGGCAACTTCGGCCTTGTCTGTAGCGTGGAAATGCCAGCTGTCGGTCGAATCCTGGACGTTCTGATCAAACTTGGCCTGCGTCGCAGCAAGTTCCTGCATTAACTCGCGATACCTTGCTTTGGATGCTTCCGGCAGTGCGGCACCAGCGAGGCGAAAGTCACGCAGTTCCTGTTCCAGTAGCATGTGCATTGCCGGCGTGGCAGATGCAGGCATGGAATCAGCCACCTGTTGGTACGCTTCCTGCAGCTTCTTGTTTTGTGATAATTCGGTGCCATGTTCGGTCATTAACGGCAACGATTCGTTGTAGGCGTCTCGCCAGGCCGGATCCTCCAGCACGCTTTGCAGGTGACTGATGGGCGACCAGACGCGGTTGAGTTCGTGGCTCATCTCTTCCAGCGGCGCTACCAGGGTCTGAAAATCCCGCTTGGCAGAATCGTCCAGGAGTTCAGTGAGCTTTCCGCGATGCTCTGAGATAAGCTCTCGCAGCGCCGGCAACGCATGCTCTGGCCGGATGTCGCCAAAGAGCGGCAGCGCTGACGAATCAAGAAGTGGATTTGACATGAATTCAGACCATTAATAACAAGAACAGCAAGCGGCAGGATGGTATCACAGGGCCCGGAGTTGGCGTGGCCGCAAGCAACACAGAAAGCACAGTTTTACAGGACGGAGTAGCAAGCGTGACGACAACATTTGACCTTATTGTTATTGGCGGCGGCAGTGGCGGGCTGGCGCATGCGCAGCGAGCAGCGGAGTACGGCGCAAAAGCTGCGGTGGTGGAATTCGCACCGCTCGGTGGAACCTGCGTCAATGTTGGCTGCGTGCCGAAAAAAATCATGTGGTATGCGGGTCATCATGCCCAGCAAATACAGCATGCTCGCGATTTCGGTTTCGCCGTTGAGAGCAATGGCCATGACTGGGCGAATGTTAAAAAGAATCGCGATGCCTATATCGCGCGCCTTAATGGCATTTACGACAAGAATCTGAATCGTCGCGGCGTCATACATTTGCAAGGCAGCGGCAAATTCGTTGATGCCCATACGGTGGAAGTCGATGGTGATCAGTATTTTGCGGAAAGAATCGTGATCGCAACGGGTGGCTATCCCATCGTGCCACGCGTTCACGGGGCAGAGTTTGGCATTACTTCCGATGGTTTCTTTGCATTGGCGGAGCGGCCGGAGAAGGTCGCATTGGTCGGCAGCGGCTATGTTTCAGTTGAACTGGCCGGTATATTCAATGCCCTGGGATCCGACACTACCGTGCTGGTACGCAAAGACGGTGTCTTGCGAAAATTCGACGGCATGCTGCGTGAGGAGTTGCAGAATGCGATGGCGAACAGCGGTCTTAAGCTGGAGACGGGTGTTATTCCACACGAGCTCAGGAAAACCGACAGTGGCATCACATTGCTGGCCGAGGATGGCCGTGAATTTGGTGAATACGATGCCATTGTCTGGGCCGTTGGTCGGGCACCAAACAGCGAGCAGCTGAATTTAAAGGCAGCCGGCGTGCAGATGGATGGCTATGGTTTTGTTTCTGTCGATGAATGGCAGAAGACCAACGTCGAGCACATCTTTGCGTTAGGTGATGTCACAGGCCGGGCTGCGCTAACACCGGTTGCGATTGCGGCAGGGAGACGCCTGGCTGATCGCCTCTACGGCGGCATGCAGGACAGGCGCCTGGATTACAACATGATCCCGACAGTGGTTTTTACCCACCCGCCAATCGGTACTGTAGGGCTGACTGAAGACGAGGCAAGAAAGGAATATGGCGACGACGTAAAGATTTACGAATCGCGGTTTAACCCTATGCTCTATACTTTTAGCGAAAAGAAAGTCCAGACAGCAATGAAACTGGTTACCGTTGGTCAAGAAGAACGCATCGTTGGCTGTCACATCATCGGTGATGGCGCGGATGAGATGCTACAGGGATTCGCTGTCGCCGTTCGCATGGGTGCCACGAAGCAACAGTTCGACGACACAGTCGCCATCCACCCGACCAGCGCGGAAGAACTGGTCACCATGCGCTAAAGGAATAATCATTAATGGTATTCCAACCTCGAAAATTCGTACTGTTGGCCATCGTTTTCCTGCCATTGAGTGCACTGGTGGACATTGCACCTGAATTCGTCGAGGGAGTGTGGCTAAGCGGGGACGGTACCGGGTGGATAAAAATTGAATTGGGTGCTGACGGCCTGATCGGCAGCATTGCAGGTTCGCCGGATGAATCCGGCGAGCGTAAGCCGACAGACAGGGATGATTTGAATCCGGAGCCGGCGTTACGGGACAGGTTGATGTTGGGGCTGACAATCATGGATGGTTTTCGCTACGCAGGTGAGGGCAAGTGGAAGAACGGAAGAATCTATGACCCAAACAGTGGCAAAACCTACAAGTGCAAGCTGACCTTGATCGATGAGAACACGCTGGAATTACGCGGCTATATCGGAATCTCACTGCTGGGCAGGACAGAAACATGGACGCGCCGCGAGTAGAGACAGATCTTTATTGCTGATTAAGATTGCACCCGTAATCGTAAAGCTAAGACCCGGTTGTACAAAAAGTGTCAGTAATGTTCGGGGACGAACGGCGGCTTTTTCTTAAAGCGGTAGTTGAATCGCTATCGCTGGATGTTTTGGGGTCAGAGTAAAATCACTGTTGTTTTTACTCTGACCCCATTTATTCTGCTATTCTGCCGTTGTGCCCACCGGCTCCACCGTAAGTTGCTGTTCCGCAGTCATAAGACACTGAATAGTTGCTAAGAAAACGCTATTCTCCGTGCTAGCCTGAATATTTCACCAATAAAAACGACGGT
>Ga0209987_10000112_pt1 | contig 36398 bp, 37 predicted proteins | sample N074metaG_FD_182134 | JGI IMG/M metagenome (GOLD analysis project Ga0209987, IMG submission 182134) | Deep subsurface microbial communities from Kermadec Trench to uncover new lineages of life (NeLLi) - N074 metaG (SPAdes) (version 2) | ecosystem: Environmental > Aquatic > Marine > Ocean trench...
GAAATCGAATATCTAGAGGCCGCCTATGAGATTTCGATTTCCCTTCCAACGAGAGCTTCCCTTCCAGTTCGTCTACGAACTCTTCTCTTTGTTGGTCTCGATCATTCTTGTTCACGCGGTCTACGTCACGCTCATCCGGCCGCTTGCCACCGCGGATCTCGAGGAACAAGCCGTTCGTATCGAACAAGACCACGGCTATGTGGCCGAGCGTTCTGTCTACGTCGTGGTCCGCGATCTCGAACAGGAAGCCTGCTTCATCCTCATGCTCTGGGCGCTTGCGATCATGGCCTACAAGGGAAACAGCGTGATCCGGGAACGGATGCTGCTTCACGAGGACCTGATTCCGATTGCCGAAGGAACCAAGATCTTCTACAGCGACGCACGCAGTTTCGAGCGGCATATCCGATCGCTTCCAGAGAATGTGGTTCAATCGTTCCTGCCGCGTTGCCTGCTGGCGGCTTTGCACCGCTTCGAAGCGAGTCGGAATATCTCGGACGCTTCGGCCACCGTAGAATCACTCTGCCGAGCAGAGGGAGAGCGGCTCGATTCCGAACTCTCGATGATTCGTTACATCGTCTGGGCGATTCCTTCGATCGGTTTCATCGGAACCGTACGGGGCATCGGCCAGGCATTGGCGCTCGCCTATCAGGCGATGGACGGCGACATCACAGGAGTGACCCAGAGCCTGGGCGTCGCGTTCAACTCGACGTTCGTCGCGCTGCTGCTGAGTCTCGTACTGATGTTCTTCGTCCACCAACTTCAACTACTCCAGGAGCGCCTCGTCCTGGAGAGCCAGGACTACTGCGGTTCGCGGTTGATCCGGCATATGGAGATCGGCCCGAAAGGCCCGGCATGACGAGCAGCGCCACCGCCCTCGACGATGCTTCGATCGCGATCCCGCGACCCGATGGTCTGATCGCAACCGGATCCGGCGAAGAATCCAAGCGGATCGAGGTGCGTGGCGATGGCGCGTAGACCCGTCAACGCATTCGCGCTTTCGTTTCTGGACTGCATCTGTTGCGGGTTCGGCGCCGTGATTCTCGTTTTCATGATCATCAGCGCGAAGATCCAGGAGGTGTCCACCGAAAAACTCGATGGCCTCGAGTCGAATCGAATCCAGCTCGAGAGCCTGGCGATGGCCGGCGAACGCCTACTCGCTCAGCTGCGCGCTGAATTTTCTCGAACCTCGGAGCAGCAGGCCACCGCCGGCCGGATCAAGGAACGACTCGGGCGGGACGTACTCGTTGCCGAGCGCGAATTCGAAGGCGAAAAAGATCTCTACCAGGATGCCAAGACCGATCTCGAGGCACGCAAGAAGAAGCTCGCCGAACTCGAGCGCATCAAGCAGGCGACTGCTGCAATTCCTGAGAAGGATGGGAGTCAGGCAAGAACAATCGTCGCTGAGGGAAACCGACAGTACCTGACCGGCATGCGTATGGGGGGTCGCCACATTCTAATTCTTGTCGATTCCTCGGCGAGCATGTTGGCATCTACGATCGTCAATGTCATTCGGCTTCGGTATCTACCCGAAGAGGAAAAGCTTCGCTCCAAGAAATGGAAACAGGTCGTCGGGACCGTCGACTGGCTGACGGCCAACATCCCGGCCGATAGCCGCTTCCAGATCTACACCTTCAACACCATCGCCAAGCCGGTGCTCGCAGAGAGAGGCCGAGGGTGGATCGATGTCGGTGACGGCTCCGTTCTCGATGAGGCGGTCGAACGCCTGAGCGTGACCGTCCCCAGGAACGGAACCAGCCTCCACGCTGCGTTCGCTGTCGCGGCAACCATGAACCCAAGGCCCGACAACGTCTACCTACTCGTGGATGGCCTCCCGACACACGGAGCGTCACCGCCAAAGGGGACGATGGTTTCGGGAAAACAGCGACTGAAGAACTTCACGCGAGCGATTCGGATTCTTCCGCGCGGCGTACCGATGAACGTGATTCTCTTTGCGATGGAGGGCGACCCCTACGCGCCCGACTCCTTCTGGAAACTCGCGCGCCATACCAATGGATCGTTCTTGAGCCCCTCGTTGGATTGGCCGTGAGTAAGCGACAACGCCGTGAAATAGGCGTTGCCGGGCTTTCGTTTCTCGACTGCATTTGTTGCGGTTTCGGGGCGGTGATCCTGTTGCTCGTAATCGTCAAGGTTCACGATCCCGTGTACACCGAGGAAAAGCGAGTCGAACTCGTCTCGATGATCGTGCAGCTCAAGGCACAGATGATCAACGTCGAGCAGGAAACCGAAGCCATCCAGTCCGAACTCGCCAAAGCTCAGAGCGAAACGGATCGCCTAGAGTCAGAAGCGGCGGATCTTGCCTCCCGTCTCGCGGTGCTCCGGGGCAGCGTCGATGAGACTCGCGGAGAAGCCGAGATCGTGGCCGCTCTGCAGGCGGCCGCAAAGCGCGCGGAAGAGCAACTCTCCACCGAGGCCGAGCGCCTTCGAAAACACGAGAGGACCGCGCAAGAAACCACGGTGGGCGGCATCCCGGCCGACAGCGAGTACATCATCTTCGTCATTGACACCTCGGGGAGTATGCAGAACTACAGCTGGCCAAAAGTTCTGCAGAAAGTCGAGGAAACGCTCAACATCTATCCGAAGGTCAAGGGCATCCAGGTGTTGAACGACATGGGAAACTACATGTTCCCTCAGTACGCTGGGCGCTGGATTCCAGACTCACCCAATCGGCGCCGGATCATTCTCCAGCAGCTCAAGACCTGGAGGGCGTTCAGCAACAGTAGTCCTGTCGAGGGAATCGAGAAGGCGATACGGACGTACCACAAATGGGACAAGGAGATCAGCATCTACGTATTCGGCGACGAATTCACAGGTGAGTCCGCACAGAGGGTGATCGATCGCGTCGCGCGACTGAATCGCCCAGACGCGCATGGTCGACGCCTGGTTCGCGTGCACGCGGTGGGATTCTCGATCGATACCAACGATGCCGAATTCCAGCGCACAAGTCGGCGCTTCGCGTCCTTGATGCGTCGCCTTTGCCTCGAAAACGGCGGTACCTTCGTAGGGCTATGAATCAAGCGCGCGCTCTGGGCGCTGGAGAGTCTTGACGATGCGAATTGCGAACTCCGCAATGAATGGGGTCTGCCGCAGGGGGCGCCAATTTTCATTCGCGGCTCTCATGATTGCGCTGGGATCCGCTCTGATCGGCACTCCAGCAGCTTTCGCCGACGACATCGAGGCCGAACCTCCCGAAGGGAGGGTGGTTCTCGTCATTCTGGACGGTGGCCTCCGTTACGAGGGCACCATTCGCGACGGCAAGATGCACGGAGAGGGGAAACTCACGTTTCCCGATGGGCGAGCCTACCAAGGTGTCTTCACCGATGGCCAGATTGAGGGAGAGGGGACCTACACCTATCCGGATGGCCGCAGTTATGTCGGCGAATTTCGCAACGGCAAGCGAAATGGATACGGAATTCTCGAATTCCCGAATGGGGAGATCTACGAGGGACAATGGCGCGACGACAAGAAGGACGGGACGGGAATCGTGATCTGGCCCGATGGCGAGAAATATGTGGGTAATTTTCGCGACGGAAAAATGGATGGCAAGGGCACCTACACCTACTCGAACGGCCGTGTCCGCGAAGGATTCTGGTCCGCTGGTGAGCCCCTGCGAGGTAAAGCCGCGCCGACGACCCGATGAGGGAGTGCATCGATCCCGGCACGTCTGCAATCCGTCGAATACCGGATGGGGCTTGGCGAAGCAGCTACTTCGTTTTGGCAGCCAGCTGATCCCAGCGGTCCGAAAACGCCTTGAAGAGCAGCGGATCTTCGGTTGAGACACCGATTTCGCGGTTGAACCGGTAGGAGAGTTCCGACCAGTTGAAGCTGCCAAAGACCGTCGCCGTCAAGCTAGAGGATTCGATGAGCGCAAATTTGTTGTGCATCGGAATCCACTCGTCGCCGCCAAGGCGGCGAATCGAAATTCCAGCGTGAGTCAACCTCTGCTCGACTTCGAGCGGTACGCGGCGGTGCGTCGATTCCGTGAGCATTTCGATCTTCACGCCTCGCGCGGCGATTGCGCAGAATCCACTTAGCGAAGACGATCCACTGATGTGCGATGCGGCGATGCGAATGCGAGAGCCGCGCTCGAGGTCGTGCAGCACATCCATGATCGGGTGACGCCGCGCGCGCGGCCAGAAATAGACCGTATATCCGGCGTGCCTCAGACATTGATTCGCGGTCGCCGCGAAGCGGTCGGAACATCCGTGCCGCGCCGTGTGTAGGTTTCGCGCGTGGTCGACGAGATCGCGGACGAGTTCGGGATTGCACAGCTCGACGAGCAGATTGTGGGCTCGATTGTGGTCACCGATGATCTCGATCACTTCCGGGTCCGCTTCCGGAACGTCGCCCGAGGGGTTGAAGGAGCCGACGAACGCGACCGGAGACGGATGCGAAAAACAGTAGAGCTTCTCGTGCAAGCGCGGGCGCGCAATCTTTCCGAGTGGCGTCCCATCGAGGCGACCGCGCACGACCCGAAGCCCTCCTCCGAGCTGGGTCTCGAGCATTTCGATCACTGCATCGTTGGCGTGCGGCGTTCGCGGGTGACCATCCAGAGTCACTCGAACATCGACACCTCGCTGGCGCGCCTGAACGAGAGCAGCTGCGAGCCGACGGTCCCGAAAGTAGTAGGTCACCCAGTCGATCGACCCACCCTTGGGAACACGAGCGATTCGCTCCGCGAGCAAATCGCGCAGCAAGGCAGCTGGGCGATCGGGCCCGCCAAAATAAACCTGGTTGTCGCTCATCGTCGCATTCAACCTCGCCGGGGCGCGGCGATCTTCAGCCACCGATGAGACGGATCTTAGACTCTCTTTGCGGCTACAACGAATTGCGGAGCGCTGCTCGCACCCGAACGCACTGACTCCTCGGCAGATCTCGACAGCCGGATGCGCCAGCGAATATTCTCCACCAGGCAGTCGCAGTGAGGTGACTTTTCATCAGCGATCACTGCTCTCACTCCACGAATCGAAGTGATCAACCCAAGATGGCCAGCAAATTGACCCAGAACGGCTCTGTTGCGTCACACCTTGCGTCCGCATCTTCTTGGCGTTGACGCATCGAATCCCGTCTCTGGGTGGAGGACGAGCCTGGCAACAGACCAATCGATATGCAGTGTTGCCAGGTGGGCCTCCTGCTTGCACGTCGCTTCTTCGCTGAAGCTGAATCGGATCCACCCGTGTTCACGCAGACCAGCAGGAGGCCCGGCTCCACCCCAGAACTCGAATCGACGCTCAACGAGGACTGAACGAGAGAAGAGCGGAGGTATCGAATGCCGGCGCACCGGATGGCTGCAGAAACGACCGAACTCTGGGCAACCTCCAACCCGCGAACCATCACCCTGCTGGGCCTGGTTTCGAATTTGCTCGAAAGCGGCGAGGACGATCGTGAAGTCGTCGAAACGCCATGGACCTCGTGCACCGCGGGCGCGTGCGCCTGATCGGACAAGTGGTCGAGGTCGATCTAGTCGACCACTGAACAGTCGACTAGAAGTTCAGGAAGAGCACGCGGGAACTCGCCAGAGATCCGAACGATCGCGATCGGAGACCTCCCCTCCCCATAAATGGTACGCTGATCGACGTGATGACTCCGATCTCACCACTGCCGTCGTGGAAACGGCCGGCCACTTCTCCGCGGTAGTTGGAATCGCCGGGATCGATCGGAAACTCGGCGTCGCTGCGGGTACGCGAAATGATGGAACGAGTATCGACGAATCCACACAAGCTAGCCGCGCTGGCCTACGGCGGGTTGGGGGTGATGGTCATCTTCATCACCTTTGCCGCCGACATGGTGCCGGAGTCCCGAGCAGATACGGTCTGGCAGCTGGTCATCGGCACCGTCTTCGTGCTGGGTTTCGCAGCGCTGATCTGGCGGGGCTGGTGGTTGCTATCGACGTTTCTGATCGTCTCGAATACCTGGCGGGCGACCAACTTTTTCAGCGCTGGGCTCGGCTTGCACATCGAGCTGCCGGTTTTTAACATCACGCCCGTCGAACCCAGGCCGGCAGCGTTCTTGAACGCGGCTCTGATGGCTATGATCGTGTCGCTGCTCATTCGTTCCGGCTGGATTGGGTTTTCCGACTGGCGCACGCGCCGCATGGCTGAAAGGAAATCATAGGTGTCGACTCTAACTGGGTACGAGCCCTCCCTGATCTCGTGGAACCTGACCCGGATGTGCAACCTCCGTTGCCCTCACTGCTACATGGAGGCCGGCCCGAAGGCGGAAGACGAGCTCACGACGGAAGAGTGTCTGAGGCTGATCGACGAGATGAAGGCCCTCGGCACCGAAATGCTGATTCTGACCGGCGGCGAGCCGCTCATGCGCAAGGACATTTACGACATCGCGAAGGCAGCGTCCGACCAAGGGATCTGGGTGGTGATGGGAACCAACGGGGTCTTGGTAACCGACAAAGTCGTTGAGAAGATGATCGAATGCGGCGTGCAAGGTGTGGCGATCAGCATCGATTCCATCGAGCCGTCGAAACACAACCAGTTCCGCGGCGGGCCCAATGCGTGGGAGTACTCGGTACGGGCGCTGGAAATCTGCCGGGCGAATGACCTTCCGGTCCTGGTCCAAACCACAGTCATGGACATGAACTACGACGAGATTCCCAAGCTGCTGGCATTCGCACGAGACAAGGGAGCCTGGTCGTTCAATCTCTACTTCCTGGTCCAGACCGGCCGGGGCCAGCAGATGAACGACCTCTCACCCGAACGGACCGAAGCGATGCTTTCGAACCTGGTGGACTGGCAGGATCACTACCGTCCCATGCTGGTGCGGTCGAAGTGTGCACCGCAATTCAAACAGATCGCCTACGAAAGGGGATCAGGGGGCCTGGAGAGCGGCGGCTGCATGGCGGGCACCCGGTATTGCCGGATCACGCCTCAAGGGGACGTAACCCCCTGCCCCTACATGACGGTCGTCGCCGGCAACGTGCGCGATCAGAGCTTCGGCGAGATCTGGCGGACCTCGCCGGTGTTGCGGGAACTTCGCGACCCCGATCAGCTCAAGGGGCGCTGTGGCCGCTGTGAGTTCAAGGAGCTGTGCGGCGGCTGCCGCTGCCGGGCCCATGCCGCCTACGGCGACTATTTGCAGGAAGACCCGGCGTGTCGCTACCAGCCAACTGGGCAAGCCCTTCCCGTTCAGGAGATCCGCTGGAGTGCCGAAGCGCAGGCCCGGCTCGAACACATCCCCCTCGCCTTCATCCGCGACAAGGTCAAGCAGGGACTGGAGGCATTCGCCCAGCGTCAGGGGCTCGACGTGGTCACACCCGAAATGATGAAGGAAGCACTGGCTGGCAACGAGCGAACCCAGAAGTTCGGCAAGATGCCACGCTTCTCCAAGCCCGACTAACTCTACCCATGCCACTGGGCCCCAGCAGGTACAGCGTGGTCGCTACCCGAGCGGAACTCGCTGGGCTACGTCCCGAAGAATTCTCTGGCCTGATCGAGCACCTGCGCGTCGATCTCCGCCAACCCGCGCTCCTCGGCGAACTTCTCGATCCCGGTCTTCGCCATGGGACGCGCGAACTCGGGAATGTTCTCCAACCGAGATGTTGCCTCAGAGGTCCATGAGATCCCGGCACCCGCGTTGATGTCCACGCCCATACCTGCAACGAGGCCCGAGAACGGGCACTTGGATTCGCCATCGGCCTCAGTCGCTTCTCCACCGACCTTCACCCCGAGCGAGCCGACCACCTGCGTCTCGAAGGGATTCGTGAGCATGGCAATCTCATGATCGCAGCTCGGACAGTGGTACACGACCGTGAGTGAGCCGCGCTCGGGCGGCTTGAGATCGATCAGCTTCATGGCTTCGTCGCAGGACACGCACAGGAACTTCATCGTTTCTCCTCAGAGGTACAGGCAGATTCAGAGACGCGTCGGCAAATCTCCTTGGCGATCCGCTGCACCGGCTCCCAAGAAGCCGACGCGGGCGAGTCGCAAAGAGAGCCGCCGCGGTCGCAGAGCGCGGCCAGCTCGGGGTCGAAGGGCACGCTCCCCAGGCAGGGGAGATCGAGCTTCAGCTGGTGACCGGCCGGGAACAGCGGTTGGTTCTGCTCGCAGCCGGAGCAGTAGTAGCCGTCCATGTTCTCCACGTAACCCAGGATCCGGTTGGGGGTCTTCGCGAGCGCGTCGAGCGAACGGGCTACAACCCCTCGCGCTAGATCTGAAGGGATCGTGACCAGCACGAACAGCGCCGACGGGCCCAGCAACTCGGCGTATTGGACGATTCGCTCTGCACCCGGTGGCAGGTCGACTAGCAGGTAGTCGAGCTTCCCCCAGTCCATACACTCCAAAAGCTCCCGCAGAACGGTGAACTCCTTGGTCGCCCTCCATGTATGGGACGCTCCGGTGGCCACGCTCTCGAAGTCGACGGCTTGCGGTTCCGGAATCAAGCTGCCCATCGAGACCACGCCGATTCCATTCTGGGTCGTGGGGACCCGCGCTCCGCTCTCGCCCGGAACCAGGATCGCATTTTGCACAGCCCCCAACCGTGCCTGGGAGGGGCCGTTGAGGTCGCCATCCAGGATGGAGACTGCGTTGCCAATTTCGCTCAACGCGCAGGCGATTTGCATCGTCAACGTACTCTTCCCCACACCCCCCTTCCCGGATCCAATCGCCAGCACGTTGCAGATGCCGGTCAAGCGCCGGGCAATGTTTTCCTGCTGGGCCACAACCTGCTCCAGGATGCCGGAGCCTCCGTCGCCCGCGATATCGTAGTAGCCCTTCACGCCATGCCTCGTCGAACCATCAGCCTGTGTGAGATTGCGCGCGTGCCGCGTAGCGAGTGTACGTCCGCCCCATCCGGAAGCCCATCGACTCAAGGTCCGCCCACGGGATCTCCTCGGCGGAAACCTTGGGAACCGTCACGTCGAGCGCGCCGGCTTGACAGGCGACTCGAACCACGATCTCGAGTAGGACAGGCGCGTCGGTTTCCCGATTTCCCCGCTGCCTCGCTGTGCCGAGCGCGACAATCTCGCGCCGACCCTGCACGGCGAGGTCGCGATACAACACGTAGGCTTCCACGCGCGTATCGGATGCGATGGCGAGTCCTTGGAGCTGGTCCTTACGATTCTGCAGGGTCTCGAGTCTGCGCTCCCAGCTGCGGGATTCGCCGGGATCCAGCAGCTCGTAGCGCAGCAAATCCTCCAGGCTGATCTTGCTGACGCCATCCGCTACCCGCGGAGGCGCGAGCGGCTTGGGCAGAGTGAAGTCAGCAAACTGCTGCTCAGCCTCGTACCCCATGGCCTCGAATAGATCGCGCACCGCCGGCTGACCCTCGGGCACCTCAGTCACGATGCGCGGGGGGCCCAGAATCGAGAACTTCTGGCTGAGAGAATCGAGCAAGTGGCGGGCGTGTCCTTGCCGCAGGAAGTCTGGGCGAACGCCGATTCGGTGGATGAAGGTCTCGCGCTCCCGCTTGGCGCCGGTGACCACCGCGATCGGATCGCAATCGGCCGACGCCACCATGCAGCTGCTCGACCAGACGGAGAGTTCGCGAATCTCGCGCTTGAAGTCGGCCACGGACAGCGTCGGCTCATCGGGGAAGTGAACGGCGTAACACGCGTTCAGGGCATCGACCAGAAGGGGGATGTCATCGGATCTGCAAAAGCGGTATGAGGGCATCATCTCCCTTTGGCGGGTTATCGGCGGGCAAAGCCCGCCTGCCCGCACGGCCAGCCCATGGCTGGCCTCGATTGGCGGGTGATCGGCAGGCGAAGCCCGACTACCCGCACAGCCAGCCCACGGGGCTGGCGTCAGGTGCTCCTTCGAGAAGGAACCCTTACTTCTCCCGCGGTTACTCTTTCTCGGAAAAGAGCAATCGCATCGCGGACAACTCGTTGAGCTGACTCACCTCGTTGAGTGGTTCCTTCCGTTCGCCGATCCGCGGCTCGGAGGCTTTCTCGCGCACCGCGGGACACTGGGCAGCGGCCGCAGCCGACACTTCGCGGCCTTCGGATTTGGCGTCGGCACCCTGAGACGAAACCATCTCGGCCATCATCTGCAGGCCCAACTCGATCCCCTCCTCGACGCGCGCGAGATCGATCTCCCGATCTCCCTTCGCGGCTGCGAGTTCCTCGATCCGCGCCTGGGTTTGATCCCGCATGAAGCCCGAGGGCACGCGCAGGATGCGCGCCGTCGCGTCCCCGGTCCAGTCCAGCGCGGAGAACAGCGGTGTGTGCTCGGCGTCCCGCGCAATCAGCCTCTTGCCGTCCAATCCCTCGGACTCCGGCGGCTCGGACGGGACAGAAGACTCCGCGGCCTTCGCGCCGTTTCCCGGCGCGGCGGCGAGTGGCAGGCCGGTTTCTTCCTCGATCAGATTCTGTGCGAATTCGAGCGTGATCGTCTTGAGTTTTCGCAGCCGTGCCGACTTCTCGATTCGCGCCCGGGTGCGGCGCCGCAGATAGGCCGCGTCGATTTCGCGGAGTGCGGCTCGCGCTTCTGTTGTCCAGGCCAGCTTGCGTCCATCGTAGCTGGGCTCGTCGGTGGCACCGCCTTCGCTCGCGATGATGGTCTCGACCATCTCGGCGGTGAGGATCTCGAAGACCGTACCGGCGCACACGGTACACACCGCGGGGTCGGGCTCCTGGGCGGTCAGCCCGCAGCCCTTGCACACCGCGACGGCGTGTTCCTGCGACTGCCCTATGGCGACCGCCTCGGCCAGCTTGTCCATCGGGGCCTGCTTGGGCATGAAACGCGCCATCGCTTCGTCCAGCAGCGAGCTGGTCACGACACTGTGACCCTGCTCGAGCGCCAAGCGAAGAATCGCGGTGCGCGCGATTCCCACCACCAGCTTGGGAACACGCGTCATCCGTTCCTCGGCCTGCGGGGTCCAGCGAATGCTCTCCTCGGCGCGGACGTCGAGCTGCGGGCGCACAGCCGCAGTGGTGAGAAGAATGTCGCACTCTGACAGCCGCAACAGGTTTTCCGTGTTGCTCCCGAGATTCGTGTCCTCGGGGTCGCTGTGGACGCCGATACGGCCCAGCACGAGCAGCCAGGGCTTGGTCTTGCAGGCGTGATCATGGATCTTCTGGAAGGTCTTTCCGTCGAGCAGGGTCTTGCCGACCTGTATGCCCTCGGTCGCAGCCATCTTTGCGGCGACTTCAAGGTGGGACTGATAGATCTGGGCGAGCCCGGTGTCGATGATCTCCTCGTGAAGCTGATTCTGCTCCTCGAAGCGGAAGACCTTGGCGGCTTTCTCGGTGAGCGTCCCCACCAAGCTATTGAAGACTAGGTAGTGTAGATAGGGATCGTAGACGCCGATGAGTTCGATTTTTTTATCGAACTCGCGGGCCAGTGCAAAGGCAGTTTGGAGCGCTCCGAACGACTGCGGGCTGCCGTCGATGCCAACCAGGATCGTGTCCCGTTCCGACTCGTCTTTCTCGGGCACATGCTTGATGACCCAGACGTCCTGGCGACAAGAACGGGTCACGCGCTCGCACACCGAGCCGATCTGGCTGTCGCGCTGGCGGCCTAGGCCGAGCGCGCCAAGCATGACCAGGTCGCAGTCCGACGCCGCTAGATCCCGGCAGATCTCGACGTGGTGCTTGCCGTCGATCATGCGGCCTTCGAACGAGACTCCCTCGCTCGTGCACTTCTGCTTCATGTTTTCGAGGTAACTTTCGGAGATCAGCTTGAGCCCCATGGTGATCAGGCTGTCGTGGATCTTGCGCTGCCGCTCGAGCTCGTTCTCCTCGAGGTATTCCTCGGGGAGCGAGTATTCCATCTGCTTGAAGCGGTAATCGTGCATCTTGGCCGCGTAGATGTGCGAGCCCACCAACTCAGAGCCGAAGGCCTTGCCGATGCGCACCGCGGATTCGATGGCCCGGTTGGAATGAGTCGAGTTGTCGACCGGAACGTAGATTTTCTTGTACATCGATGCCTCCGCTCTAATGGGTTCAGGGGACGGGCGATCCGTCGCCCTTGTAAGCCACTCGTGTACCCGACGAGTTGACAGCCCGGTCGGGATAATGTGATGCGCCGAGATGAACACGAGGCGACGCCTCGAGATACTGAATCACCGCGTCGGCCTGAAGCTCGGCGTCGCGTACCAGGGAGTCCATTCCCAATCCGCGCATACCGTTGCCACCGATGAACAAACCGGGGTGCTCCTGCGACCGACGCTCGATGTCTTCTACGCGTTTAGCATGCCCGAGCAGATACTGCGGCATCGCTTCCAGGTGACGGTGAACTTCGCACGCCACTGGTTTTGCGCGAACACCGAGGGTGCGATACAGCTCCGCAGCGGCAATGGCAACCAGATCACCCTCGGTCTCCCGCGCGAGTGTGGGATGGCGCGCGCCTCCGAGAAAGAGGCGCAGCTGACAGGTACCATCGGGAGCTCGATGACCGGGATAGATCGAGCTGCTCCACTGGACGCCAAGAACGGCTGATTCCTCGCACTTGGGGATCAGATATCCGAATCCGCGCAGCGAGTGGGGCACGTCCTCTCGGAAGTAACCAAGTGAAATCACTGCGACCGACGCGTAGCGAACCTGGGCCAGTTGCCAGGCGATGCGTGCGTCGAGGGCGCCGAAGAATCGCGAAGCGGCGATCGCCGGAGCCGCCGAAACGAAGGTCCGACAGGGAATCCGCTGCGGTTGGACGCCTCCCACGCGAACGCGGAATCCAACCCCGTTGCTGTCGGAGCCCCGAACGTCCTCGATCGGCGCGTCGCAGCGAATCGACCCGCCGGAGGCCGAGCGGATCCGAAGCCGCAACTTGTCGATGAGCTCCTCGCAACCATCGCGGAAGGAGATCAGGGGACTGACCCGTCCGGTGGAGCGCAGGAACCGGGACAGCAACGAGCGGTTGCTGCTCGCGACGGCCGCCAACTCGGGCAGCGACGCCTGCAGGCTCACTTGCGCGGCGTCTGCGGCGTAGATTCCCGACACAATGGGATCGACGAGCACCTCTGCGGCCTCCCGACCCAGCCGCCGGGTCGCGAACGCGTCGACCGTCTCCTCACCCTCGTGGTTCGGCTGGAACGGCTCGAGAAGCATGCGCAGTTTGCCGCGCGCGCTCAACAGATCGCTGCGTATAAAGGTGCCGACCGAATCCGGAAACCGGTGGAGCCGACCACCCCGCTGCACCCATCGAACGGGTTCGCCGCTGTCCGACACGATCAGCCGCTCTTCCATCCCGAGAGCGACTGCGAGTCGCCGCATCGCACCCGACCGATCGAGAAACCCCGCTGGCCCGGCTTCCATCACGAACCCATCGCGTCGGATGGTTCGAATGCAGCCGCCCGTGCGTTCCCGGGCTTCCAGACACAGAACGCTGGTTTGTGGTTCGCGTCGCAGGATCGCTTCGGCGACCACCAAGCCGCTGAGGCCCCCACCGGCGACCACCACATCGAAGACCTGTGTCGAATCGAATGACACGGTGTTCACGACGTCGAGACCTCCGGGAGAGTGGGTGTTGCCGGTTTCTGGCTCGCCCAGTGCCGCCGGAGTCGACGCAACCCGAACACCTCACCACCGGCGGTCAGAACCACCACGATAAACGGCCAGAGCCAGGTCGTCCAGGGGGTTTCGGGCTCGAGCAGGAGGTAGTACCAGCGCGAGATCGCGCGCTGCTTGCCATTCTCCGCATTCTCACCGTCCCAGACATTCCAAGCAATCGGGATCATCCGACCCGGGGTAAACACGACGGTGTCGTCCAGATCCACCCCCAGGCTGCGACGCAGGAGCACGCGGTACTGCCCCTCGCGATACACGCCCTGACCCATCACTGACGACGCCCGCGGTTTGACGTCGTCCATGCCGCGGGCGAAAAACGTCTCGGTTCCCACACCAGCGCTCCACTGCCAGGCATCGACGGGGCGCTTGCGGTCTCCCATCAGGAAGTACGGCTTCTTGCCCTCCTCCATCTCACGGGCGGGAAACAGCACGGACACCCGGTCGTTGGGCACTTCGCCGCCTGCGTCGAGCGCTTCGTCCTCTTCGTCGAACGCTTCGTACTCTTCGTCGAACGCTTCGTCCTCTCCGTCGGGCGCTTCGTCCCCTCCCTTGTTCTCGATGCGGTCGTTCCAGGTCAAAAGAAGCGCCAATTCTTTGTCGTCGAACAGGGCCTGAACGGTCAGGCTCTGGACCGAAGGATTGAAGAGGCGCGGCTCCTGGATGATCTGGCCGGCGAGGTGGATGTCGAGCGTCGCGACCTCGTCCCAGGCCGGAGCGAACGGATCCTCGGGGACGGCATCGATCTTTCGAGCCCGGAGGATCTCCCCCCAGTTCGGCTCGCGACCGATGCTGTGGAGGTAGTTGGCGAGGTGCCACAGGTCCTCTGCGCCCCACGCATCCGAAAAGGACGGCATGGGTGTCCCGTTCACACCGGTGGCGAGCGTTCGAAACAAATCCTCCACGGAGCTGCCGCCCCGAAGCGTCCACGGCTGGGTCAGGTCAGCCGGGAAGATCCGGAACTCCCACTCGTCCTCGAGTGTGGCGGCTGAGGGACCGTCGCCGCGTCCGCCGACGCCGTGGCACTTGGCACACTCCGCCTTCACGTAGACCTCGGCGCCGCGCTGGATGCTCTCGGGTGTCTGCTCGATCCGGCCTTCGAGCACAAACTGCTCCTCGGCGGGGTAGTCGGCAAAGTCCTCACTGAAGGTCTCGATGTAATCCACCAGCTGCCAGATCTGCGCGTCACTCAGGAGGCCCCGCCAAGCGGGCATCGAGGTCCCGGGCATGCCGTTGCTCACGATCTGGAACAGGTCGTCGTCGATCGGCAACTCGCCTTGCGGGGTCCTGCGGATCTTGTAGATCGCCCGGCGGAAATCGCGCGGACGGGGGTTGAGCAGCTCGGCCATCACGCCCTGCCCGTCTCCTTCCGCGCCGTGACACTGCATGCAGTTGGCTTCATAGAGCAACTTGCCGGCCGCCACGTCTTCCGGAGTGGATTCACGCGGGCTCGTGGGAATCACCTTGAACCCCTTCGCCGCAAAGTCCTGCGCCGGCGCAATGCCGGGCATCAGAAGCGTGGCCATCAGCAGGAGTACCCCGCGGCATGAGTTCGCCATCAGTGCTCCCAGGTCCGCGGCGTCGAGCCGGAAGCGTCGTAAATGAAAGCGATGACCTGCCAGATCTCATCCTCCGTGAGGAAATCCTGCCAGACCGGCATCGAGGAATTCCAAGGAGTCGCCCCATCGGGCAGCCCCCGGCCGCCCGTGGCGATGCGCCAGTAGATGTAGCCCTCCTCGAGCTGGGAAATCGTACCCTGGTCGCGAAAGTTGGCGGGCAGCGGGTTCAGCGCATCGGCGAAGTGACCCGCCCCATTCAAGTAGTCGCCGTGGCAGTACATGCAGTTGCGGTAGTAGATCTGTCTTCCCGCGGCGAGATTCTCCTCATTGACTTCCATTTCCGGCGGCCGATGGGCATTGAGCACGTCGAAGTCCTTCCCATTCAGTTTGAACCGGGCCGGCGGTTCGGGGTGGATGATCCGCGCCTCGAAGGGCGGGTCGAAGTGAGGCCGCACGTTGTTGTAGGTGAACCAGCCGAGGAGCAATGGGAGGGCGATCAGGCTCAGGATTCGGGGTACGGCAAGCCTCTCCTCCTTCAGGAGCATGACGAGGGGAGCGAGGAAAGCCTGGAAGCGATCCTGGTCGGCCACGAGAAAGACGAGGATCGCGACCGTGGTGATCGCCATGTAGAGACCCATCACCTGGCCGGGGATGGGGGGCTGAACGCCAAACTTGAGCGCCGCCCAGACACAGAGCCAGCTGAGGATCGAGAGCGGCAACACCAATCTACGCATTCGATTCCTCAAGCACGACGACTTCCCCCAGGTCAGTTGCGGAGCGAGCGAATGAACTCGACGATCGCCAAGAGATCGCCGTCGCTGAGCGCCGGGTTCGCTCCCATGGGTGGCATGGGCACCCCGGTGGTGTTGAGCGGGTCGTCGACCGCCCGCCCCTGCTTGATGAACGCGACCAGCTCCGCGTCGCTCTTCGATGCGATGAACGCACTGGTCGTCATGTCCTTGCCCAGACCGGGCAAACCCTTGGCGTCCGGTCCGTGGCAAGCCGTGCAGGTGACCCCGAAGAGCGCTTTTCCGTCCAGCGCCGCCGCCGACGCGGCTGGTACGGCCAGCGCCTCGACTGCCGTAGCCGCTTCGGCCGACGGCATCGGTGCGACCGGTGCTTCGGCCGACATAGCCGGCTCGACCGGCGCATCACCCGAACTGGACGGTTCGACCGCCGCCGCTTGTTTCGCCTCGGGAGTTTCTGGGGATCCGTTCCGGAGCCCCAGGTAAAGCCCAAGAGCGAGCACGATGGCACCGAGCAACGCACCGACCGGGAGCCAGGAGCGCTTCGCCCCGGGCTCACTCTCTGCGAGTTCGCCGGGAGCGGTCATCGGACGCGCAGACCGAGACATACGCATCGCTGCGTACGTACCTACGTTGAATAGCAATATCAAGAAGACGAGATGCGCTGCCGGGTGGGACAGGCGCTCAGCCAGCGAAACCTCACCGGAGAGATAGCTGACGAGCTGGTCCAGCTCCTCGGGGGTCAGCGTCTCGGCGAAGTTCTGCAGCATCAGGCCCGCCGCGAAGCCCTCCGCGATCACCGCGTCGGGATCGACGATCGACTGACGGATCTCCGCCGCCGAAAGCCGCTCACGGACATTCGTCAACGGAGGTCCGACGAGCCGCGCGCTCCCCTTGACGTCGTGGCAAGCCACGCAGGCTTTCACGCTGAGCAGGGCGGCGCCCGGGTGGCTGCTCGCGGTGCTGGGGGGCGCCTGCTGTTTGCTGGCCTCGGCCGCCCGGACATCCTCGGCGGTGATCTCGACGGTGACCTCCCCGCTCAGCGATTGGAGGAATGCAACCAGGGCCTTGAGCTCGGTCGCGCTCATGTCGGCCGGCGGCCGGTCGGCGGAAGGCATGATGCTCGCGCCGCCGGCCGTGGCGAACTCCTCGACCACATACGCTCCGGGCTCGACGAGCGACTCCATCAGATAGGCCTCGGCGCTCATGCCGGGTTTCCGTACCCCGGCCCGACCACCCACCCCTCGGAGGTCCGGCCCGCGGTTGTTTCCCTGCTCGGTGATCTTGTGGCAGAGGAGGCAGCCACCCTTGTTCCTGACGAGCGTCTCGCCCATCCCAACCAGGGTGTCGATATCGGTATCGACCGTGATCTCCAACTCGGGGGGCGGGTGCTCTTCCGACTGCGTCAACCAGAACTGGCCGACGCCCCCGTAGAACCCGGTAATCAGGACCACGAAGGCCAGGATTTTGAGGAATACCGCGGTCAACTCGCCTGTCGCTCCTTCAGCTCTGAGCGCATCGCCATCGCAAACACCATCGACACGAACAGGAAGAACAAGATCACGATGATCGAAACGACCATCGTCGCGAACCCATGGGTTGGGATGTAGGCAGAGTCGCTCGTATCCCGCATGACTTGATACACATGCCAGTGTTGACGAATGCCGGAGCGGATGTAGCCCATCAATCCCATCAGCCAGGTGAAGGTGACGGCCAGGAAGAACAGGACGTACTGCGAGATGCGTGGCATCTGTCCCCAACGGATTTCACCAAGGGACTTCGCGCCGCGGTAGATCGGGGCTTCGAGGGCCAGGAACAAGACCATGTACGCCCCGACCATCAGCGGCTGGTACTTCGAGAGCCCGACCCGCACCGCGGCGGGCACGAAGTAGCCGTAGACACCAATCCAGACGATCCCCACTCCGACGGCAAGCAGGGCCAGCGCCTGGATCCCCTTGCCCACGCTGGCGAAGGACGACGTCGATTGCTTGTTGCCCCGCCGGTAGAGCATGAAGTTGAGGAAGGTGGCGAGGATCATCACATTGACGGCGGTGTTCTTGGCCGACATGACGCCCAGAAAGCCGAGCTTCGGATGGTGGGCGCTGCCCATGGCCTTCATCTCGGCGAAGGTCGCGATGATGGTATGGGGTGTGGCCCACACCGCGAGACCCGTCGCAAGCGCGACCATCACCGGCGCCTGGTACTTGCGATAGCGATCGCCGCCCGGGATGCGGCCCATCGCCAACCATAGGTAAAGGTTGATGCCCATAAACAGCGAGCCGATCAGGATGGCTTGCAGGATCCAGAGCTGGGCGAAGGAGCCGCCCATCATCGATACCCCCATCTGCTGGCTGTAGGAGTAGATCTCGAGACCCAGGTAGTAACCCGCGAACGGCAGCGGAATGAAGGCCGCCACGGCGATGAAGCTGCCGACGTAGCCCATCCAGTCGTAGCGTTCCCGCTCATCGTCGTTGGTCGCTGCCAGAAAGCGGAACGCCGCGTAGGCGCCCACGATCGACCCGCCAAAGCAGACGTTGGCCAGCAGCCGGTGGATGTTCAAGGGGTTCCAGGCGAAGTTTGTGAAAGCGTCGTAGCGACTCGTAACGGTAATCGCGAGGTCGGTACCCTCTACACCGGCTGGCGTCATCATGTAGCCCGTCCAGGCGTTGGTGATCACCAGGATGGCGATCCCCCCCAGGTTGACGAGCACGCCGATGAAGAGGTGCCAGCGTTTCCGCTTCCCCTGCAGCAGATCCCAGCTGTACCAGTAGAGATAGGCAACCAGCGCCTCACTGAAGATGGCCAGCACGTAGAAGGACCACGTCGGGTCGAACACCTTCTCCATGTGGGTGACGAAGCGGGGGTAGAGTGTCACCAGCGCAATCAGCAGAAGACCGCCGAGCGTGGCAGTGAACGTGTAACTCATGGCCAGCAGCCGAGTGAACTCCTTGGCCAGCCCGTCGTAGCGTTCATCCTTGATCACAACGCCCATCACTTCGGCGATCAACGCGAAAATCGGCACACCCAGCACAAACGCGGCAAACATCAGATGCGCTTGGGCCAGACACCACACGAGCACCCGGCTACCAATTACCGGAAACTCCCGGTAGTCGGCGGTCTCGAAAGACCGCGGCAGCAGGAAGACCACCAGATAGACAACGATCAGTATGAGTGAGATTTTTAAGATCCCGCCGCGGACTCCGGCGAGAGCGCCCGGCCAACCTCCCCCTTTCGCTGCCATCCGCCCCCCGGGTCCAATGTTGCGTCGCGAATAGTATGCTAAAGGTGCTGGATCTTTCTAGAGGTTTCAGAGGCTTTTGCGCGAGGTCTGCACAACAGAACAGCGTTTCATCAATGCCAATCAATTCTGAATTCGCCCGGGCTTGACCCGTCCAAACCCAGGAGCGATATCTGACATCGTCGTTAGGAGGTTCCGTGGACAAGCGATTGTTTCTCGTTCTAGCCAGCCTGGCTCTTGTTTTTCCTCTGAGCAGCGGCGCCGATGATGGCAAGCCGTGGGATCCCGCAGTGGGCACGGCGACGATCACGGGTAGCGTGAAATTCACCGGCAAGAAACCGCGATCGCGGCCGATCGACATGGCGGGCGCAGACGAGAAATGCGCAGAGGCGCACGGCGGTAAGCGGCTGAAGCCGGACACGGTCATCCTCAATGACAACGGAACGCTCCGAAACGTCTTCGTCTGGGTCAAATCGGGCGTCGAGGGCTGGAGTTTTCCGATGCCCGAAGGCGACGCCATGCTGGACCAGAAGGGCTGCATGTACAGCCCGCACGTGCAGGGCATGCGGAAGGGCCAGTCCCTGTCGATCAAGACCAGCGATCCCACCGCGCACAATGTCCACGGCTACGCGAAGGTCAACCGGCCGTTCAATCGGTCCCAGCCCGCGGGCGCCGCAAACGTCACCATCAAGATGAAAAGGGATGAGGCGAGTCCGCCCATGAAGGTCAAGTGCGACATCCATCCCTGGATGAACGCCTATGTCGCCGTGGTGGAACATCCCTACTTCTCGGTGACCGGTGACGATGGCTCATTCAAGTTGGAAAATCTCCCGCCGGGCACCTATACAATCGAGGCCTGGCACGAGAAATACGAGGTGATGGAGCAGACGGTCACGATCGGTGACAAAGAGACCAAGACCGTCGAGTTTGCCTACCCCAAGAGCTAGAGAGGGATCCCAGTGAACGATCCGCAATACGGCTGGTGGCTTCCCCCCGACGTTTCAGTGCATGGCGCCGATATCGATTTCATGATCAACGCGATCCATTGGTTCATGCTCGCCCTCTTCATTTTCTGGGGAGGCTTCATCGTGTACTGCCTGATCCGGTTCCGCGCACGCCCGGGTCACGTGGCCATCTACAGGGACATCGAGGCGAAGTGGAACCGCTGGCTCGAGATCGGGGTAGCCGTCGCCGAGACGGTCGTACTGGTCGTATTCGCGATGCCCGTCTGGGCCAAGATCAAAGACGATCTTCCACTCGCTCCGGAGCAGGACGCGATGGTCGTTCGCGTGGTGGCCGAGCAGTTCAAGTGGCTGTTCCACTACCCGGGCAGAGATGGAACGTTCGGCAAGACCGGGCCGGAGTTCTACGCCGATGACAACCCGGCGGGCCTCGACTTCGATGACGAGGCCGGTTGGGACGACATCACCGTCAGGGGGTTCCACTTCCCAGTCGATAGGCCGGTGATTGCGCGCCTGACCGCCAAGGACGTGATCCACAGCTTCAAGATCCCGGTCATGCGCATCACCCAGGATGTTGTTCCAGGGATGGAGATCACGATCTGGTTCCAAGCCAAGGAGACAGGGAGATTCCAGGTGGGCTGCGCACAGCTCTGCGGCCTGGGGCACTACGAGATGAAAGCCAATCTCGTCATCGAGTCGAAGGAAGATTTTCAGAAGTGGCTGGATGAAGAGCACGAAGCGTTGGGGTTGGACGAATGAGTGAATCACACGCCAAGTTGGGGTTCTTGCGCAGCTATGTGTTCTCGACCGACCACAAGGTAATCGGGATCCAGTACGGGATCACCGCGCTGCTCTTCTTGTTCTTCGGCCTCTGTCTGATGATGATGATGCGCTGGCAGCTGGCCTATCCGGGTGAGGCGATTCCGATCATCGGAGGTCTGCTCGGGGAGACCCTGGTGGACGACGGTGCCATGCTGCCCAGTTTCTACAATTCGCTCGGCGCCATGCACGGCACCATCATGGTCTTCATGGGGATCGTTCCCCTCGCGGTCGGCGCATTCGGAAACTACATCGTTCCGCTGCAGATCGGCGCGCCGGACATGGCCTTTCCGCGGCTGAACATGGCGAGCTACCAGGCGTTCGTGATCGGCGGCCTCGTGATGCTGTCGAGTTTCTTCCTGCCGGGCGGTGCGGCGAGTTCGGGCTGGACCTCCTACGCCCCCCTCTCTGTCACCGCGACGACCGGCCAGACCTTCTGGCTGATCGGAATGATCTTCCTGATCGCGTCTTCACTGCTCGGGGCGATCAACTTCATCGTCACGATCATCCACCTCCGAGCAGAGGGTTTGACGTTCTTCCGACTGCCGTTCTTCATCTGGTCGCAGCTGGTGACCGCGTTCCTGTTGCTGCTGGCGTTTCCGCCGCTCCAGGTCGCGGCGATTTTTCAACTGATGGACCGCTTGGCCGATACGAGCTTTTTCATGCCCACCGGGTTGGTGTCGGGCGGCGATCCGGTGGCTGCGGTCGGCGGCGGTAGTCCGCTGCTCTGGCAACACCTGTTCTGGTTCCTTGCCCATCCCGAAGTGTATGTGCTGATCCTGCCCGGCATGGGGATCGTGGCCGAGGTCATCGCCAACAACAGCCGCAAGCCCCTGTGGGGCTACCGGCCGATGGTGTACTCGCTGCTGTTTCTCGGTTTCATGTCCTTCTGTGTCTGGGCGCACCACATGTATATGACCGGCATGGGAACCACGATGAGCACCTTCTTCCAGATCACCACGATGATCATCTCGATCCCGTCGGTGATCATTCTGACCTGCTTGGTGATCAGCCTGTGGGGGGCCTCGATCCGGTTCCCCGTCCCCATGCTGTTCGCGCTCGCCTTCCTGCCAATGTTCGGGATCGGCGGGCTGACTGGACTGCCGCTGGGGTTGGCGGCTCCAGACGCGCACTTCCACGACACCTACTACGTGATCGGGCACTTCCACTACGTGGTCGCCCCGGGCACCATCTTCGCGATGTTCGCGGGCATCTATCACTGGTATCCAAAGGTCACCGGCCGGCAAATGAACGTGCCTCTGGGAAAGCTCCACTTCTGGCTGTCCTTCGTCTTCATGAACGGCATCTTCATGCCCATGATGTTCGAGGGCATGGCGGGGGTGAGTCGCCGACTGTTCGATCCGACCGTCTACGAGATTGGAGCGGCCGTTCACGGCCTGACCACGATGTCTTCCTGGTCGGCTTGGCTCCTCGCCCTGTCCCAGATCCCGTTCATCATCAACTTCTTCATGAGCATGCGAAAGAAGGAGAGGGCGGAGGAAAATCCCTGGCAGGCAACGACCCTCGAATGGGCGACATCGACACCGCCGCCGCACGGAAACTTCGTCGAGCCCCCCGTGGTGTACTCCGGACCGTATGAATACAGTGTGCCCGGCGCGTCTAGCGATTTCTCCCCGCAATTCATCAAGCAGGAGAGCTAGACATGTCTGAAATCGTCATCCCGTACCGGACCGAACCCCATCCGCTCACCGGCGTCACCAGCGGCAAGCTCGGAATCTGGCTGTTCCTGGCTTCCGAGGTCATGTTGTTCGGCGCCCTGTTCTCCTCGTATGTGCTGCTGCGCGTGGGCGCGGCAGAGGGGACCTGGCCGACCGGCGTGGAAGCCGGGTTGAACGTGCCGATCGGGACCTTCAATACCCTCGTGCTCATCACTTCGAGCATCACGATGGTGATGTCCTGGGCGTCGCTCAAGATGGGCAACCCCGGCGCCTTCAAGCGCTACATGGGCGCGACGATCGCGCTGGGTATGCTCTTCCTGGTCGTGAAGGGATTCGAGTACAGCGGTAAATTCCATCATGGGATCTTCCCGGCCACCGGCTGGCCGGGGGCCTCCGATCCCTCCACGTTCTACGGTTTCTATTTTACGATTACCGGGTTGCACGCCCTGCACGTCTTCTTGGGCATTCTGGTCAACATTTGGCTGCTGGTCTGGGGCCTTGCCCTGTACAAGACCGAACCCGAGCGGTTCGCCGGGCGCGTCGAGATCTCCGGACTCTACTGGCACTTCGTGGACCTGGTCTGGATCTTTCTCTTTCCGTTGCTCTATCTACTCTAGGGGTCAGCATGAGTGAAGCAGTCGCCATCAGCGAGTCGGAAGCCGCGCGCGTCAAATCACACCTCCGGGTCTACGTGATGGTGTTCGTCGCGTTGGCCGTGTTGACGGTTGTGACGGTCGCGATCTCGTATCTTCACCTGCCGACGGCACTCGCCATCACGGTGGCGATGGTGGTAGCGACAGTGAAGGCGACTCTGGTGGCCGGCTACTTCATGCATCTCCTCTCAGAGGAAAAAGTGATCCTCTGGTTGCTGGTTCTCTGCGCGGCCTTCCTGGTTTTCCTGTTTGCCCTGCCCTTGGGCACCGAGACCGGGAACGGCCCGTTGTGGCCGCAGTAGAGCCCGAGAAGGAGAGCGATCGGTGTCGCTGAAAGCCTTTCACATCTTCTTCATCGTGGTGTCGGTGGCGCTCTGCATCGGTGTCGGGGTCTGGGCGACTCTGGACTTCAACCGATCCGGGAACGGAGTCCACCTCGCCCTCGGAGTGGGATCCTTCATCGGAAGCCTCCTGCTCGCGTACTATGGAGTCTGGTTTTTGCGCAAGCTGAAGGGCGAAAGTTACCTATGAGCCAGAATCGACCCGCCCGCATTTCGCTGACGATCCTCGCAGGCCTGGTCGCACTCCTGAACGCGCAACCCGTGTTGGCTTGCTCCGTCTGCTATGGGGATCCAAACTCCACGATGACCAAGGGCGCGCAGGCGGGAGTGCTCGTACTTCTGGGGGTGATCGGCGTAGTCCTGATTGGATTTGCTTCGTTGTTGCTCTTCTGGATGCGCCGGGCAGCCAAACTCAAAGCCGTCGAAGCAGCGAGTCAGGCACCCCCCGTCGCCCGACAAGCCCCGTTGTCGCACGCTTAACGCCAGTCGCAGGACCGATGAGGTCCCGACACCGCAAGCCAACCCGCAGGGTTCGCCAGCCAGGAGCGTTACCCCTTTAGGGGTAACGCGACGCCGCAAGCGAATCCGAAGGATTCGCCAGCTATGCGAGGTGCAAGGCGTGCTTGATCTCCTCGGCGACGTTCTCGCGGTGTGAGAATACGTAGAAGACCGCCATCGAACTCGCTGCCAGCAAGTTCGCGATGCTGATTGAGGCGATTCCCAATCGTGCGATCACACCGGGCATCGTCAATGAGGCAACGAACAGAAAGCTCACCTCGATGATCGCGAAGAGCACGATCAACACCGCCACGGGATGTTTCGAATGCAGTTCGACCTCGTGGACCAACCAGGTGACCAACGTTCCCACCACAACACACGCGGCGAAGTGCGCCGCGCTGAAGTAGGCGGCTGCCTTTAGGCTCACCTTCGTCATGTCCTGAGCCGCGATGTCAAGGAAGAACACGCTGCCCATCAGCGATGGCGTAAAGAGCGGTTGCCCGTTTATGACATCGGCGCCCAGAAAGAACAGGGCCACCGCCGAGCCACCGATCGCACCCGAGAAGAATGAGTCGAAGAGAAAATCGGCGGCATCGTGCTTGAACGTTTCATGCTCCTCGAAGCGGTGGTAGAGCACGAAGAACAATGCCATCGAACCCGCCGCCAATAGGTTCGCAATGCCGACTCGGATGACTCCCAATTTTTCGATCAGACCGGGCATCGCTATGGGGGCAACGGCATAAAAGGCCACTTCGATGATCACGAAGAGCACGAGCAGCACCTCGATGGGATGCCGTGCGTGCAGCTCGACCTCGTGGACAATCAACGAGACCAGCGCTCCTAGCGCGAGGAAGGCGACGATGTGCGCGATGCTGAAGTAGATCATCGCAGGGGCGCTCACACTCACCACGTCGCTTGCCGCCATGCCAAAAAAGAGCACGCCGCCCATCAGCGACGGCGTGAAGAGCGGCTGCCCGTCGAGGAAGTCGGCGACCAGAAAGAACAAGGCCACCGCCGAGCCACCGAGCACACCCGAGTAAAGTGAGTCGAGAATGAGTTCGGGTGTGGTGTGTTTGAACTTCTTCCAGGCCCCGGCCCGGTGGGAGAGCATGAAGAAGAGCGCCATAACCCCAGCCGCCAGCAGGTTCGCGGTGGCGACCCGGGCCATACCCAGACGCGCGATCACCCCGGGCATCGCCATTGGGGCCACGATGGAGAGCGCCGCTTCGATGACCACGAACAGCACCAGCAGCAGCACTACCGGATGCCGCGAGTGCAATTCGATTTCATGGACCAGCAACGAGATCGCCGCTCCGAGCGCAGTGAACGCGACGATGTGCACGATGCTGAAGTAGACGACCGCATCGAGGCGAACCGTCGCCACGCCTTCTGCGGAAACACCGAGGAACATCACGCTTCCGATCAGCGACGGAGTGAAGAAAGGCTGTCCGTCCAGGAGGTCGGCGACCAGAAAGAACAGGGCCACCGCCGAGCCACCGAGCACACCGGCATAGAGAGATTCGAGTAGAAGTTCGCGAGGTGAATTGGGAATCGAGGTATTGCTCGCCACAAGGATCCTCCTCAGCGTTGCCAGAGGTGGGTCCCTCGCGCCGCGAGGACAGTGGAGCCCCCATAAGCACTGGCTAATCCCAACCTACAGTGCACCGCACGCAGGGTCAAGCGCAAAAAAAGAACGCAGAAAGTTCGCTCAGCCGGCGACGATGAGTTCCAGATTCATCGCGAGAAAGAGCGAAAAGAGGTAGATGAGAGAAACCCGAAACATCCGACGCGCTGCCCGATCATTACGCTCGAGCAGGACGCGCACCGCGGTCCAAATGAACCAGGCGTTCATCACGAGCGCAACCGCCAGATAGATGCTGCCGAGCAACCCGAACGCAACGGGCGCCACCGTTACCGGGACAAGGACGAGGGTGTACCAGAGAATTCGCCAGCGCGTCGGTTGATCGCCGATCACGTTAGGCAGCATCGGTACTCCGGCAGCCGCGTAATCGGCCTTGCGGTAGAGGGCGATCGCCCAGACGTGGGGCGGCTGCCAAAAGAAGACGATCGCGAACAGAGCAAGGCCTGCCTTCCCGACGTGGCCATGGACGGCCACGTCTGCGATGAGCGGCGCGGCAGCGCCCGCCACGCCTCCGATCACCGCGTTCCAGATCGATCGGGGCTTCAACCAGAGAGTGTAGACGAAGACGTAGAAGAGAATGCTGGCAGCACCGATGCCCGCAGCCGCCCGGCCGGCGACAGCCCAGAGCAACCCCGTGGAAACGACGCACAACACAAGGCCGAAACACAGAGCTGAGTGCGGAGCGATTCGGCCCGCGGGAAGTGGGCGAAGCCGGGTGCGCTCCATACGCGCGTCCTGGTCCCGCTCCAGGTAGGCGTTGAGCGTGTTGGCAGCGGCAGCGGCCAGGCAAATGCCGAGCAATGTGAAGCCTGCGAAGACCGGCGACGCCCAGCCGCCGGCCGCCATTCCGAAGATGGGAAGCCCGGTGAAGAGCACCAGCGGAAGCAGCCGCGGTTTCGTGAGATCCGCGTAGGTCCGAAGTGTCGCGAGAGCTGTGTTCCCCAAGCCGTCGAGTCCCTCGGTGCCGAGGGCCGCGCCCGGAGCGGGCATAGCCCACGGACCGGCTGGCGCCGAGTGAATAACACAAGCAGTTCACCGAGTCGACGCTCCAGTCGCCCGGGACTCGAATGCTCTCCCCGCGCCACGAGGCATCCAGAGGCGACAGCCCGATTCAACCGGTACCTCCTCGAGCCGCCAAAAAAAAGTCAAGATGCCTGTAATTCATGTAGAAACTAGCGCTATCCCCCGATCTGGTACATCTCGATCTTGGGTTTGCGCGTGGATGGATCGCCGCTCTCGGTGAGTGCGGCGCGCTGTTCCGAATAGCGATCGGTTCGCCGCGACCAGATCGTATCGATGAGATCGCGGAGTTCGGCATCCGAAGCGCCGGAACGCAGCGGCGTGCGCAAATCTGCGCCGTCGGCGGCGAAGAGACAGGTGACGAGTTTGCCTTCGATCGTGAGGCGGGCGCGCGTGCAATCTCCGCAGAAGGGCGCGCTGACCGAGGCGATGATTCCGATCTCGCCACTGCCGTCGCTGTACCGGTAGCGGTTGGCGACTTCTCCGCGGTAATTGGGATCGACGGGTTCGATCGGAAATTCGGCGCCAATCCGCTCTACGATCTCGGCGGCGCTCACGACCTGCGAGAGCTCCCATCCATTGAGCGTTCCGACATCCATGAACTCGATGAAGCGGACGATGTGGCCGGTGCCGCGAAATGCGCGCGCGAGGTCGACGAGGGTGTGGTCGTTGACGCCCTTTTGTACGACGCAATTGATCTTGATCGGGTGCATGCCCGCGCGGTCTGCGGCTTCGATGCCTGCAAGCGTGCGTTGCGGGCCAAAATCGCGCCCGCTCATGCGCGCGAAGACTTCTTCATCGAGGCTGTCGAGACTTACCGTGATGCGCTGGAGGCCCGCGTCGCGCAGCGCCGAGGCCTGTTTTTCGAGCAGGTAGCCGTTGGTGGTGAGTGCCAGATCGCGAAGCCCCGGGATGGCCGCCAATTGCTCGATCAGGCGAGGCAACTCGTGCCGAAGCAGCGGTTCACCGCCGGTGATTCGCAGCTTTTCGACGCCAAGATCGACGAAGAGGCGTACCAACCGCTCGATTTCTTCGAAGCTCAAGAGCTCGGGTTTCGGCAGGAACCGATAATTCTCGCCGTAGAGTTCCGCCGGCATGCAGTAGGGGCATCGGAAGTTGCATCGGTCGGTGACCGAGATCCGGAGATCGCGGATCGGTCGATCGAATTTGTCGGCAGAGGGGGACACGATTTCCTCGTTCGCGGAGCAGCCAAGCACGAGCACCGCTCAGGGGGCGCAAGATCCAACCAGTGTGCGCCCGGTCAATACGAGCCTAGCCACCAGACGCCGATCAGAACAGCTTCACCGGAGAGCGAGACGGCCCGCCACGGCCAGAGCGATCGCGCCGGCGCCGACGGCGCATTCGCGTGTGGAGCTGGCCGCGACGCGCGGTGAGCCATTTCTCGCGGGAAGCCTTTGCGACCTTGCTGCCGAGCAGCTTTCCCTTGCTCGTTCGGTATTTGCAGAAGTCTTCGTAGGCTTCGATCTCGTGCTTCAGGTCCTGGACGACGAGTTCGATCATGATCGCATCGTCGAGGTAACCAAGCCCAGGGATGCGGTCGGGAATCAGATCCTCACCCTCCGCGAAGTAGACCAGGCCGTCCGCCACCCGCGAACGATCCTTCCCCTCCATGTCCCATTCTTCATCTTCGAGCATCTTGACCATGCGCTCGAGTTTCTGGAGGCGCTGCACGACGAATCCCGCGGCATGCGCAGCGCGAATCTCCTCGATCAGACTCCGGACCCCGGCAATGAGCTTCGCTTCGTCGATCCCGGTAGAACGCTCGCGCACCTCCTTGATGATGCGCTTGAAATAGTTCAGGTCTTTGTCACTGAGTTCAAAGGTGATGTTCATCGGCATGCTTTCCGCTCCCCGTTCTTCACAATTCTCAAATCCGCGGGTCCCGAAATCCCGTCGGACGGTCCGGTGCACACATCCTCGACCCTGGCGACGCGGCGCCGAGCCCTCGCTCTGATCCAGAACGAGCCATTCTATCGGTTCTGGATTGAGATCGGGAGGCCACCCGACCGGAGCCGCAGGCGCTCTCGGAAGCGCACCGCCCGGCCTAGGCGGGAGCCGTCGCGTGCGGCGGTTTCCCTAAAATGCACGACCCCGGCGTTAGCCGGGGCCGTCGCATCCAGATTATTTGTGACCCAGAACTAGGCGGGGCGCACGTTGGTGGCCTCGGGTCCCTTGCGACCCTGGCCCGATTCATACTCGACCTTTTGGCCGTCCTGCAGGGACTTGAAGCCGTCGCCCCCGATATTCGAGAAGTGAACGAACAGGTCGTCCCCTCCGTCATCCGGAGTGATGAATCCATAACCCTTCTCATCGCTGAACCACTTCACGGTGCCGATAGCCAACTTACTCTCCTCACATGGTGCGTATACCGCGGAACCCAGACGTCCTGGCCGCCGATTGCACTGATTGCGTGGCGCTGCAAAATCCAGCTCTCCACGCCGCAGCCGCCGATCCTACAGGAATCGCGTGTCGGAGTCAGCAAAATTCCTGGGAAGGTGTGTTGAAAAAGACCCGCACGGATCGACTGCTGGATCCGGCCCACGACTCGCCGCCGATCCGGTCACGCCGAGCGCGGCGGCGACCCCACGGGCCGCGTGGCGAATCCCGCTACGCCCGCAAATCGCAGGCTTTGCGCAGGCATTCGTGAAATTTTTCCGATTTCTGGTCGAGGAGCCACACGAGCATCTTCTTGTTCTCGCCGATGCCCGCCATGATGTAATCGCGATTTTCGGGATGATCGCAGACTCGCCAGGACGCGATCGCAATGGTCATTGCGGTGCGAGCCGTCACGAGGTCGAAAATGACGGCGATTTCTTCAGCAGTCAGCGATTCGACCGCATCGTACCCAGCCGTGATTTCCATCGCGACGTCAAAGGGATCGTCGACCCCGACGATCAGTTCAGAGATCGGTACGGCGAGATCGCAGATGAGCGGTGCGTGAATGAGATCGCCGAAATCGATCACACCCACCACCCGATCGCCTTCGACGATCGTGTTCAGGCAGCTTACGTCGTTGTGGATGACCTGGGCGCGCATCCCCTCTAGGATGGGCAGCACCTGCTCGACGAGTCGGTCGAGCACTCCCTCGACCCGCCCGCGCACTTCGGGATCTTCGATGTGGTGGGTCCGCTCACGGACCGAAGCCGCCTGCGTGATATCCCAGAGCAACTCGGGGCGCGCGGCAGGATGAAAGTAGCCGCGCAACGCTTGCCCTAGTTTGGCCGCGCTCGCGCCGACGTCGCGCAACAATTCCCGAGTCGGTTCTGCATCATTGAGCAGCCCACCTGGCAGATAGCTGAGCAAGCGCGTGATGAAACGCGTTCCACCCGCACCCTCGACCCAGCAGCTGGCGGCGCCCTCGGCAGTCGCAACCAGGTGGGGGACCGGGAGTTCCGGATTTACGCGTGCAATGTGCAGCAACGCCTGGGTCTGGAAATCGAGAACCGCCGGATCCTCGGCGGGGTTCGCGATCTTCAGCACGTACTCACGACTCTCATCGGAGCGCAGATGAAAATTCTGGTCGCGCTCGCTCACGAGCGCGCGGGCCGAGCCGCCGACACCGAAGAGTCGCTTGGCAAATTCCTCGGCTTCTGCGATCGAGAAAGCCGGGGCCTTGGCTTCCAGCACACTCGTGGTTTGGGGTTCGGGCGCAGAGGGCACGATCGGCGGAACTCCTTAAACGGTGGGCCGAACCGTAGCGAATGCTGCCTCCACTCGAACAGGGTGGTAAGCTACGACGCCCGACGGGCAGGCGATCCATACCCGAGCAACAGGAGACACCCCCCGATGGCTGGAAAAATCTTCGTCACACGACGAATTCGCGACGCTGGACTCGATCTGCTCAGCGAAGCTGGAGCCGAACTGCGGGTCTGGCCCGGCGCCGAAGAAGCCTGCCCCAGCCGGGACGAAGTGCTCGAAGGCGTGCGCTGGGCGGATGTCGTGCTCTCTGTGCTGACCGAGAAGATCGACCGCGAGGTGATGGAGGCCAACCCACAGCTGCGTGGCATCGCCAACTTCGCCGTGGGTTTCGACAACATCGATGTGCCGGTGGCCACTGAGCTGGGCATCCCGGTGAGCAACACACCGGGTGTGCTCACGGACACGACTGCGGATCTGACCTGGGCGCTGCTGCTCTCGGCGGCGCGAAACGTCGCGGTCGGAGATGTCTACATGCGCGGCGGAAATTACAAAGCCTGGGGCCCCAACATGTTGCTCGGCGAAGACGTTTCCGCGGGCGGTGACGGTCGGCAGAAGGTGCTCGGAATTCTTGGATTCGGCCGGATCGGTCAGGCCGTCGCTCGGCGCGCGCTGGGTTTCGACATGCGCGTGCTCGCCTTCGACCCATTTGCGCGCGAGGCAATCGAAGCCGACGACCAGGCCGAGTGGGCGGACCTCGACGATCTGCTGCGCGAGAGTGACTTCGTGAGCGTGCACACGCTTCTTTCGGACGAAACGCGCCACCTAATTGGAGAACGCGAACTCTCGCTGATGAAGTCGACTGCGTATCTGATCAACGCCGCCCGCGGGCCGATCGTAGACGAAGAGGCCCTGGTGAGGGCGCTGCGCAAGAAATCGATCGCCGGAGCGGGCCTCGATGTCTACGAACGCGAACCCGCGATGGCGGAGGGCCTGGCTGAACTCGAGAACGCCGTCCTGCTCCCCCACCTGGGAAGCGCGACGCGCGGGACCCGCAATTTGATGGCGACGAAGGCCGCCACCAACGCACTCGCAATGCTCGAGGGCGAGCGCGCACCCAACTGCCTGAACCCCGAGGTCTACGACAGCGAGGCCTATCAAAAGCGATCGGCCTGAACGCGACGACGCAGGAAACAATCGCCATGCGCACGTCGAATCGTCGTGGACGACAATCGATCGAGCTGATCGCAGCGGCGCGTTGGATTGTTTCGTGGGGCGATCAGAGAGTGTCCAAGAGGTCTTCGATCTCAGACAGGTCCGCGATCACGCAATCGGGTGAAGGTCCTTCGTGACCTCGAAGCGCAGCTTCGCGGTCTGCCACGCGCCGCGTGATCCAGACCGTGCGGATGCCGAGTGGCGCAGCACCGCCGATATCGGCGGAAAGGCTGTCGCCGACGTGGAGCGCCTCTTCGGGCCCAACACCGAGTTCGGCCAGTACAGCTTCGAAGATTTCGGCGCGCGGCTTTCGAATGCCGATCGCGTCTGAAATCACCAGCGCATCGAGATGGACGCGAAATCCGCAGTCGTCGAGCAGGCTCAGCGCCATCGCGGAATGACTGAAGTTCGAGCAGAGGCCCAGGCGCACCCGGCGCGCGAGGTCGCGGAGAATCTGGTTGTGGTGCTCGGGAACGCTGACCTGCGCTCGAATCATTCCCATATGGGTTTCGGTGAGAACTCCGGGTAAATCCGGAGCCTCGATCCCGAGTCGATCGACCACGGCCTCGAAGCGCTCTAGCGTGGGAAGCTCGAGCCCCTGCGCGTACCGGGTTTCGCGAAACGCGCGATCGACCTCGGTCAATGTTGCGATGAAACGCTCGCGGTCGACGTCCGAGTGTGCAGCGACAATCTCATGCAGGGCACCAGCCGTTGAGGGTACCCATCGACCGCCGATTTCGACTCGCGGCAATTCGTGCATCGAAAGATCCACGAGCGTATCGAATAGATCGAAGACGACAGCACGAATGGCCATCGGGCTCATTCACCTCGCTGCGGCTGGAAGATTGCCCGGATCAAACAGATCAGCGTACCGACGAGCCCCAACACGCACGCCCCAGAACTCGGAATTGCGAGCCACTCCAGTGATTCCTTGGCCGCGGAGGTACCGCCGAGTCCTGGAGCCATCAGGCCTGCGAACAACCAGTAAGCGCCGTAAAAGAGCGCCCCGGCTCCAAACCCGAACGACGAAAGTCGCGCGAGAGTGCCCGGAGTCCCGAGCAACGCGAGCAGTAGGCTCGCCGCGAGGGCGGTGGTTCCCAACGCGTTCGCGTGAAGGTGCGCGCGCTTGAAATACGTCCAGGACTTGCTGACGACCGCCCGAGCCTTCGATTCGTCTCCCGCGTATGCGCTCTCCAGAACGGCCTCCGCGCTCGCGTGAAGATGATCCTTGAGATCGTCCTCTGCAGCACCAAACGTAATGCCGAGCCCGAAACCGAACGCGATCGAAGCGAATGCGAGCAGAATTCCCGGCGCCAACGCGCGCAGTCTCTCTCGTGCGAAGTCGTTTTCCATCACTTGTCTCCACCCTTTGATTTGTGCTGCGACCCAGGCTTCCGGCCTAAATGAAGTCCGTGATCGACGCGAGCCGTTCGATCCCCGCTTCCGGAACCAATGAAACCGCGCCGCCGAATTGCTTTACGTAGAGGGTGAGCTTCGCCGTTTCCTCGATCATGCTCGCACGCGTGGCGGCCTTCCGCAGATCTTCGCCGACCGCGATCAATCCGTGGTTTTGGAGGATCGCACCGCGACTGGTCTTCAGCGCCTCGAAAACGGCATCCGCCAATTCGCTCGAGCCAGGCATCAACCAGGGGAGGATCACGGTATCGGCAAGTGCGACGGCGTCGGTGTTGATCGGTTCGAAGCGCTGGTTGCAGATTCCAAAAGCCGTCGCGATGGGCGAGTGGGTGTGCACCGCGCCGGTCGAACCCGGGCGCGCCTCGTAGGCGCGAAAGTGCATCCGGAATTCGATCGAAGGTTTGTTGGCGCCCTCCACGATGCTGCCATCGGCGCGAATCCGAACCAGGGACGCCTCGGTGAGGGTCCCCTTGAAGAGGCCGCTCGGCGTGATCCAGACCGTCTCGCCGTCGCTCGACAGACTGCTGACGTTGCCACCGGTGGCCGTCAGGTGTCCGTCGCGGTAGAGCTCGTTCACGATCTGAACGATTTGCTGCCGCGCCTCTCGATCGCTGGCCATGCCCCTCTCCTTCGTCGAATTTCCTCCCACCGGCCGTGGGACGCACAGCCATGGTACCCCGGAGCGAACTGCCCTGAGGGGCCTGTTCTGCGCCCCCGACCCCGTTATCTTTCCGGGCTGCCAAAGGAGAATCGACGATGGGCGCCGAGAAATTCGAATTCCAGGCCGAGGTCAAGCAACTCCTCGATCTGATGATCCACTCCCTCTACTCGAATCGGGACGTCTTCTTGCGAGAACTGATCTCGAATGCTTCGGACGCCTGCGATCGGCTCCGATTCGAGGGGCTCACGCAATCGGATCTACTGCCCGACGAGCCATTCTTGGTGAACATTCATGTCGATCGAGAAGCGCGGGTACTCAGCCTATCCGACAACGGAATCGGTATGAGCCGCGAAGAGGTCATGGAGAACATCGGAACGATCGCCAAATCGGGAACCGCCGAATACATCAAGAGCCTCAGCGAAAACTCCGACCAGAAGGTCTCCCCGGAACTGATCGGACAATTCGGTGTGGGTTTCTACGCGAGCTTCATGGTTGCGGACGAAATCGTCGTCCTCACCCGCAAGGCCGGCGAAGCCGAAGCGACCCGGTGGGCCTCATCGGGCGGCGGCGGCTACGAGATCGAAGCAGCTGAGCGTGACGGTGCGGGCACGACGATCCGCTTGAGCCTCAAGTCAGCGGAAGGCGACGATGCAATCGCGGACTACACAGACGAAGGTCTGATTCGGCAGATCGTCAAGCGGTACTCAGACTTCGTCGCCTACCCGATCCACCTGAAGATCGAGGGCGCTGATCCGCCTACCTCTACCAAACCCCTCAACTCGATGAAGGCAATTTGGAGACGCCCCGCCGAAGAAGTCAGCGACGAGGAGTACGCGGAGTTCTACAAACACATCGCCCACGATTGGAACGAACCGCTATTGCATTTTGCGAGCCGGATCGAGGGGAACTTTGAAGCCCGCGCCCTGCTCTACCTGCCCGCGCGCGCTCCGTTCGACCTCTACCACCGAGAAATGGCGCATCGGGGCATCCAACTCTATGTGAAACGGGTCTTCATCATGGATGAGTGCCGCGAACTAATGCCCGAATACCTGCGCTTCGTGAAAGGCGTCGTGGATGCCGAGGATCTCGCCTTGAATGTCTCGAGAGAGATCCTTCAACAGAGCGCACAGATCGAGATCCTCCGAAAGCACCTGGTCAAGAAGGCACTCGATGCGCTGAAGGAGTTGAAGGACGACGATCGAGAGAAGTATCTGGGATTCTGGACCCAGTTCGGACCCGTAATCAAGGAAGGCCTGCTTGACCTTTCGCAGAAACGCGAGCGCATCCTGGATCTCGTGCTCTGCGAGTCGACCGCGGTGGAAAGCGGCGTCACTTCGCTCGCCGAAGCCGTCTCGCGCATGCCCGAAGACCAGGAGTCCATCTACTACCTCACCGGCCCGTCGCGCGAGCATCTCGTCAACTCACCCCACATCGAAGCGTTCGTAGACCGAAACATCGAGGTGCTGCTCTTTACCGATCACGTAGACGAGATCTGGCTCGCACAAATGCCACCCGAATTCGCGGGAAAGAAATTTCAATCGATCCTCAAGGGCGAGATCGATCTCGGCAACGAGGTCGACAAGAAGCGCGACGAGGCAAAGCGCGAAAGAGACGCCGAGGAATTCAAGCCGCTGATCGATGCACTGCGTGCCGGCATCCAGGATCACGTCAAGGAAGTGCGCGTATCAAACCGCCTGACCTCATCGCCCGCGTGCCTGATCGTCGACGAGGGCGATTTGTCTCCACAGATCAGCGAATTGCTCCGCCGATCGGGACAGCAAGTACCCGAGGCGAAACCCATCCTCGAAATCAACCCCGAGCACCCGCTGCTCGCGAAGCTCAAGGCCGTCTGCGACGCGGATGCAAAGGATTCGCGACTCGCCGATTACGCGTCGCTCCTCTACGGCCAGGCGATGCTCGCCGAAGGCGGCAAACTCGAGGATCCGGCAGCGTTCAGCCGCCGGATCGCAGCGTTGATGCTCGAATCACTCTGAGGCGATCGCGGGCGGGAAATACGCGGGGCGCTTTGGAAATCCCATTCCAGGGAGCCCGCAGCGCAGCGACAGTGCTTTGACTCAGCGAACCTCGAACTCGTAGCGTCGCAGAGCGGGTTGAGACCGCTCCGTGGTCTCGATCTCGATCCGGTAACTCCCGGGAGACAACCAATCGCTCTCGACTTGGGCGCGGACCCGGTCACGGTCGGCCGCGACCACAGCGTCTGGCAATTTCAATTCTCTGGGACCGGGTGTTTTGAGCTCACCACTTTCATCGAACGAGATGATTCGAGCGGGGAGTGCGTCGGAACTCGCGAGAGCAGCCGGCAAAAGTAAATTCAAGATCAGCGGGCGTTCAGTCGGCAGGTCCTGCGCGGCGATCAATTGTGTCTCGCCTTCAATCAGATCGAAATCACCCTGGTCGACCATTCCCAAGTTCGAGTCCGTCGGATCAAGATCCACGGTCTTTACTCGAATCGTGCGTAGATCTGATTCGTTGACGACTCGGTCAACCGGATCTGCTCCGCCGTCATTCGTCACGTGAACGGACCGCACTGCGGCGACGACCAGTAGTCCCGCTCCGAGACAATAGGCGGCGCGCACAAACCAGCGGCGCTTCCATTCGGATTCTTCACCTCGCATGCCGCGAGGAGTCTAGTAGCCTTCTCGAAGTGCTGCATGGTTCGAAGGCGTTCTTCCAGCCGTACTACCGCGCGGGCTGCGTGAGCCACCACCGAAGCGTCGTAGCGTCGAACATCTAGAGCCCGTTCGACGTACTCGAACCAGCCAGAACAGGCCCCTCCGACTCGCGCCAAATGAACGCT
>Ga0209987_10000117_pt1 | contig 35971 bp, 36 predicted proteins | sample N074metaG_FD_182134 | JGI IMG/M metagenome (GOLD analysis project Ga0209987, IMG submission 182134) | Deep subsurface microbial communities from Kermadec Trench to uncover new lineages of life (NeLLi) - N074 metaG (SPAdes) (version 2) | ecosystem: Environmental > Aquatic > Marine > Ocean trench...
ATCATCGCTCACGAGGGAGCGCGGGACGCGTTAGAGGGCCGTAAACACGATGGTTAGCACCTAATGACTTTCTGTCGGGGCGAGCTGAGGTAAACTTAAGACCAAGAATTACAATCCTTCTGGCGGGAGTAAGAATAGTGTCGATTAACAAGCCTCTGACCGTCGCGATCATCGCCGCCGTTGTTTGGGCCTTGCCCGTGGGAGCGCACCACTCGCACGGCAATTACCAGCTAGAGGAATACACGTACTTACAAGGTACGGTCAGAGAAGTTCACTGGATCAATCCGCATACATGGATCTATCTCGAAGTTGAGGACGCGGAGGGTCAAGCAACGTTGTGGGCATTAGAAGGTGGGGGCATCGCGGCGATCTTAAGACGGGGGTGGAGTCGCGACGACGTCGAAGCTGGTGACAGCATCACTGTACGTTGCCACCAGCTCCGGGATCGTTCTAAGGGATGTCTGCTCGGGTATGTGACGCCAGAGGGTGGAGAAGAAAAAGAGTGGGACTAGCGAATGCTCAGCCGCTGTATCGTACTCACCCAATAGATAGAGGAATAAGAAATGCGCATTGTCAGGGCACTCTCACTCGCGTTAATCGTATCGTTCTCGGGGCCTGCCTTCGCCGAAAACTGGATGACGTATATCGATCAGTCACAGTTCTTCAGTGTTAACTTTCCGGCTGAACCCGACGTGCGGGAAATTTCTTACCCGTCGGAATACGGCGCGATCTTTCCGGCGCATGTTTATACGGTCCAGAACGGACGAAACTTTTATTCCGTCACCGTCGTCGATTTCACAGACGGTCAGCAAATTTATTTGGAGCTACCCGACAAGACCGACGAAGCCAGCGCGGCGGGGTTGTGGTTGTACGACCAGCGCGCATCGGTAGCCTATGCAGCGCGGAATTTTCGTCTGCGGGGCGGCGAAGTGACTTACGACGCGTGGCATCATATCGATCTGGTTGAAGGCCACCAATTACAAATCACTAACCCCGATCAATCCCGTACTTACGCCGGGATCTATCTTCACAACAGTCGCCTCTATATTCTGGAAGCGACCGTGCCTGCGGAGGAACTTCCTCAGGGGCTATTTCAGCAATCTCTGTCATTCCTCGACGAGAACGGCAACCGGATTCGTTACCAGCTTAAGTCCGACGGAAGCAGGACTCGCCTTTCAAGACTTCCGGGGGAGTCACCGACACCCTAGCGGGAGCGTGAACGCGGGCTACAGTCACAGTACGGCGAGATCCAGTAGAATGCTCTCTTGGTTAGTCTCACAGGCACGGGGCGGATTCGATACCGGTCGAGAATTTGAGTTTCTAAACGATAGTGAAGGATAAACAATATGAACAACGCTAAAATTTTCTTTGTCCTGATCGCGCTCGCCGCGTTCGCGGGCCCCAGTCTGGCGCAGGAACAACAACCGATGAGTTTCTTTGTGACCAGCGTAGGGTCGGGTGACGGCGCCAATTTGGGCGGTTTGGCGGGCGCGGACGCACATTGCGCGGCGCTGGCGGACAGCGTAGGCCGCGGTGATGCGAGTTGGCGCGCTTATCTCAGCCAGGCTCCGGGTGGCGGCATGCCCCTTGTTAACGCCCGCGATCGTATCGGTAACGGCCCGTGGTACAACGCGAATGGTACCTATGTCGCCTGGGACATCGACGGCCTGCACGAGGATCGCAACAATATGCGCAAGCCGACTTCAGTGGACGAGAACGGTGAGGTAGTCAACGGTGCCGGCGATCAACCCAACCGGCACGATATCCTGACGGGTTCCGATTCTTCGGGCCGCTTGGTACCCGGAAACGCAGCCGTCACGACCTGCAGCAACTGGACGAGTAACAGCGACGGGCGGGCCATGGTTGGTCATCACGACCGCTTGGGCGGGCCCAACGCGTCATGGAACTCCGTGCATAGCACCAGGGGCTGTAGTCAGGACGATCTGATCGGCACCGGGGGCGACGGCTTGTTCTATTGCTTTGTGGCTGATTGAACGGAGTCGTTGCAGATGACGAGAATTGTCCGGTTGCTCGCCGCGATACTGTGCATCGCGGCAAGTTTTACCGGACCAGCGCTAGCCGCATCGAATATCTTGCTGATCTTCGGTGATGACATGGGCGTCGAGACGCTCGGCTCCTACGGCCTCGGAGACAACCCGCCCACCACGGCCACATTGGACGAGATGGCCCGTGAGGGCCTGCGCTTTACGAACTTCTGGTCACAGCCTGTCTGCTCGCCGACCCGGGCGACGATCCTGACCGGCCGCTATGGTTTCCGGACCGGCATCGGGAGGCCCGTCAATCGCGGAGGCCCCTTGCCGGCCATCCCCGAGCTGCCCGAGTGGGCCTCCCCTGGGCCCTCAGCGATGGGCGGTGGCATGGGCGGCATGGGCGGCATGGGCGGCATGGGTGGCATGGGCGGCGGCGACCTACAGGCGCTGCCGCGCCACGGCCTGAGCGTCGAGGAGTACACGCTGCCCATGGCATTCAGGGCCAATGATGCGCTCGGCTACACCACGGCCGCCATCGGCAAGTGGCACCTCGCCGATCCTCTGAACGGTTGGCTCGAGCATCCGAACCGGGTCGGCTTCGATCACTATTCGGGTCTGATCACGGGTACGACCGAGTCGTATTTCGCGTGGAACAAAGTAGTCGATGGGGAAGTCACGGGCGCAGTCGGTTATACGCCGGCCGACAAGACGGACGACGCGATCGCGTGGATCCAGGATCAGGGCGATCGGCCCTGGTTCATGTGGTTCGCCTTCAACTTGCCGCACACACCGCTGCATCTGCCTCCGGAGGAGAACTGGCAGAGCGATCACTCGGATCTGGACCCGAAGTCCATCTCGGCAGGGGCCGCGGAAGAGTATTTCAACGCGATGATCGAAGCCATGGACACCCAGATCGGCCGGCTGCTGGCATCGCTGGACCCCGAGGTCCGCGAGAACACCTATGTGATCTTCCTCGGTGACAATGGGACCCTGAGCGGCGATGTCAGGGCGCCATTCGAAGCCGGACGGGCCAAGGGCACGATCTACGAAGGCGGTGTCAACGTACCGTTGATCATTACGGGTCCCGGTGTCGAGCGCGGCGCGGTGCCCGATGCGCTCGTGAACTCGAGCGATCTGTTTGTTACGATCATGGAAATGGCTGGCATTGATCCGGATGAGACCATACCGGATGACGTGGTCCACGACTCGATCAGTTTTCTATCCGTGTTAACGAATCCCGACGGCCCGTCTCCACGCGAATGGCTCTATGCCGATGAGTTTTTCGGTGCCTTTGCGGGCGTGGAGACCGCGGATTACGCGATGCGCAGTTCTCGCTACAAGTTACTGAGATTCGATGGCGAGGAAGAGTTCTACGATCTGCAAGAAGATCCCTACGAATACCAAAACTTGCTGGCCGGAGAATTGTCTGCCCAAGAGCACGCTGAATATCGAGCGTTGCAGGAGCAGATACTGACACTGCGAAACAGCGAGTAACATCTGGCGGCGGCATTCATCGATTCACTGAGAGCCAAAAACAACACGGGAGCAGGTCATGCGATGCTGGCAACGAGGTTTGAAACCAGTCTTCGTCGTTGTGGGCGTCGTTGCTCTCGCCGCCCCGCTCTGGCCCGCTCAAGCGCAAGACGTACCCGTTCCCGTCTATACGGTTGACCCCTTCTGGCCAAAGGTACCGTTCCCTAATGCCTGGCTCATTCAGGGCGTGCCCTCCATGACCACGGATGATAACGATCACATCTGGGTTGTTAGCCGCTCGGACGATCTGCGGCCGGATGAGGCCATGGCCACGTATTCGCCGCCGCGCGGCGACTGCTGTGTCGCGGCGCCGGATATTCTCGAGTTCGATGCCGAGGGCAACCTGTTGAATGCCTGGGGCGGTCCGGGCCATCATCCGTTGTGGCCGCGTCGCCCACAAACGGTTCAGGTTGACAGCGAGTTCAACGTCTGGATCTCTGCGCTCGGTCAGGGCGAGGGTATCCTGAAATTCACGCGTGAAGGCGAGTTCCTCTGGGACTTTCCTCATCGTGGACCGAAGCCCAAACTGGGTGAGCCGGCCCTGCCGCGAAATTATCAAGACAACCAGGCGACCGCAGTACTCGCGAACGGTGTGCACAACTATACGTTGGATAGTGAGGCGCGCGAGATCTACATCACCGAAGGTAAGCGAGTCCTCGTCTACGATATGGATAATGGCGATTACAAGCGCGGCTGGGGTGGCCGCGGCATGCCGCTTGACGAGATCAGCAACGAGCCAACGCCCCCTTATGAGTGGACCGGGGGTCCACCGCCGGATCAAGATGCATTTGCGCCCGACCTCCACTGCATTCAAATCTCGGCGGACGATTTAGTCTACGTCTGCGAGCGGGGAATGAACCGGATTCAAGTGTTCACCAAGCAAGGCGAGTATGTCTCGGAATTCCTGGTGGCGCCCAATACCCCCAGTCGCGGCCCGATCTGTGGTGGCCCTGGTAGCGACGAGTGGCCGATGTGCGGAACCACATTCGCCCTGGCGTTCTCCCGTGACGAGGCGCAACAGTACGTGCTGATCGCGGATGGCACCAACCACAGGGTCTGGATCCACGACCGTTTCACGGGCGAGCAAGTGGGACAATTCGGCAGTCCCGGCCGGAACGCCGGACAGCTATACTGGATAGATGGGATCGCAATCGATTCGGCAGGCAATGTCTACACGGGTGAAGTGCTGACGGGCAAGCGGGTGCAGAAATTTGTGCCGCAGATCATCGGTTCCTCCAGTATTGAAACGCCCTAACCCAACACCAGCTATAAGAAAGGAACGAACATGTTCAATTTATCGCCAGCGATAATTTTCATCGGCGTCATAGTCCTGTTTGTATTCAGTACCATCAAGATCCTCCAGGAGTATCAGCGGGGCGTGATCTTCTTGTTGGGCAGGTTCTGGAAAGTGAAAGGACCGGGACTGATCATCGTCATCCCGGGCATTCAAAAGATGGTCCGGGTTGATCTCAGGGTGATCGTGATGGACGTGCCCACCCAGGATGTCATCTCTCGAGACAACGTTTCGGTCAAAGTAAACGCGGTGCTGTATTTCCGGATCATTGATCCGGAGAAAGCCATCATACAGGTGGAGGACTGGGTGATGGCCACCAGCCAACTCGCACAGACCACGCTACGCTCGGTGCTCGGCCAGCATGAGCTCGACGATATGCTGGCGGAACGTCAGAAGCTCAATGTGGACATTCAGGCCATCCTGGATCGGAGTACGGCCGCCTGGGGCATCAAGGTCAGTCTGGATGAAAGCATGATTCGCGCTATCGCTGCTCAGGCTGAAGCCGAGCGCGCCCGTCGCGCCAAGATCATCCATGCCGAGGGGGAATTCCAGGCTTCGCAGAAACTCGCAAAGGCCGCGGGTGTTCTCGGCAATCAGCCGCAAGCGTTACAATTACGCTACCTACAAACGCTGACCGAAATTTCTACCGAAAAGAATACCAACACCATCGTGTTCCCACTGCCGATCGATTTAATCACGCCCCTCACCAAGCGATCTGGCGGCAGCGCTGGGAGCTCATCGAGCGACAGCGGCGAAGGTTCATAAGGAGTCAGAGGCTCATCGGTCCTGGTTAGCGAGCGGAACCGGGGTTCGTGCAGCCTCTCTTTCGAGATTCTCAGCTGTAGCGAAGATTTGCTGCCGGAGCCTCTTGCGGATGAAATATCGACCGATCAACGGTGGGATAAAAAAGTCTGGCTCTATGACTGACTCGTACCGAATATGAGAGCCTCCACTAGTACTGCTCGTAACCAACCAATGAACATATCCACGCCGAAAGTCGCTCTCCTCGGGAACGATGTCAGCCTGAATAGTGCCTGCAACAACGGTAACATCCTGAGTCAACGTGAGGTCTTTACAAAAAAGGACGACACAGCTATGGATCTCCGTACGCACGCGTGTGATCCCATTCTGTCGACTGACAACTGCTCTGTTCGTCACGTCAGGAGTCAACCGGTCGGGATGGTCATAATCCGTTAGGACCGCCGTCACTTGGTCGACCGATGACGTGACGTCGAAACTCAGCTGCGCATGATAGGCGCGGCCTTCTACTGTAATGTGTATATCGTCCAAGTCCAAAGCCACCGAGTAGTTGACTCCGACCAAGACCAGTAAGAGTACGACCGTACGCTTACCTCGATTTTCATCTAGCGGCATAAGCGGAGGTCAGCCCAATCAATAACTCGTTCAGGTCACCGCCGGCCAAAAATCGAACAAATTTCTCGGCGGTCGTCCGCGCACCTTGTTGCTATAGATATAGGAGATAGGTACACAGAGTAAGCCCAACACTGCGTGCCAGTAGAAATTCTCTGCGACGACGTGTACCACGAACGCAAGGATCATATTGATGTAATAGGTCGCGTATACCCACTCCTTGAGATTATTGTAGCGGTTCGTAATGACAACTATTATGCCGATCAGTTTCAAGTAGGCGAGGGGATAAACCAGATAAGCTGGGTAGCCGAAAGCTACAAACATCATCGCCATGCCGTCGTGGTTGATGTGGTAGCTCACCACAGACATCATCATGAGCAACAACATGTACCCGGTCGCGCTCCAGTAGAGTACTTTTTCGCTCTTGGTTGCCATCGTAAACTTCCCCTGATCTCACTGAAGTTGACGCTGTAGTTTTCAGACAGGATAACACTGCAACGTGTGTGCGATCGAAAACAGCCGTTTTACCGAAGTCCAGATCGTATCGGTCCTTAAGGAGCCGAAACCGGTTGTCAATCATCTCCAACCTGGGAGCGAGCGTTAAGCGGTGCCGGGAGAGAGACTTGAACTCTCACACTGTTGCCAGTACCGGATTTTGAGTCCGGCGCGTCTACCAATTCCGCCATCCCGGCATGGGATCGATCGGCAATCTGCGGATCGCCAGGTAGCGGTAAGTTTGACACAGGCGGCCACCGCCCGTCATCGATCGATTCGCGAGCAGCGGATGTCGGATCGCAAGCTTAAAATCCTTACGGGGCATGGGAATCCACGTGCTTTTAACCTTTGCGTGCAACCTTTTCCGGCCGCCACGCATCTAACGGTTGAGATCATGGGAAATCACATGCCACTAGTGGATCCGACCATCGTTGCGGGCGCCCAGCGAGGTGATCGTGCTGCGCACGCGCGCCTCTTCGAAGTGTATTCGCCCATGGTTTACACGGTCGCGCGACGAATCCTAATCTCGCCGGCATTGGCGGAGGATGCGTTGCAGGGGACCTTCGTTGAAGTCCTTCGCAAGATCCAGACCTATCGAGGCGACGCGAATGTTGGTTTTTGGATCAAACGCATCGCGGTCAATAAATGCCTGATGCATCTACGCTCGAGCTGGATTTCTCGTCGCGTGGACATCGAAGTTCCGGATATCCCATGCCCTCAAAGCGGCGGCGAGCAGGCCGATCGGCAGATCGCGCTGGAAGCGGCTTTAGCGAAAATCTCAACGACGGCCAGAGCCGTGGTCTGGCTACACGACGTGGAAGGCTATACGCACAAGGAAATTGCCCGGCTCATGGGTAGGACGACGAGTTTTTCAAAATCACAACTGGCGAGAGCCCACGAGCGGCTGCGAGGTTACTTGGATGGCGATCCCATTGAGGACGGTTCGGAGATATGTACCCCAGTATTGAAAACTTGCTGAAAATCAGAGACGGCGAACCCGTCGATGCGGACGCGCGCGCGTACGTCGAGGCGGATCCGAGCGCAAGGAGGGAGTTGCGGCGCTTGCGCCAGGTCCAACACGCGCTACAGAATTTGCCGGGTTTTGAGCCGCCGGCTGGCGCTTGGGAACGCGTTATCCTGGTGGCTGAGAAAGCAACGGCGCGTCGAGCTCGTCGCAGTTGGCATTGGCCGTTGCGCGGCGCCATCGCGGCCAGCGTCGCCATCCTGGCCGTTCTGTTCGTTGCTCGTTCGCCAGAAGACTTCGCGCCTATGGGGACAGGGCCTGCCACGATCGTGGCCGATACGGTGCCGATGAATCGCATCGTAGAGATTGTGGGCACGCCGGCCTACGCGTCTTTGGTGGTGAAATCGGCGCGCTTGGATCGTGCGCTGGACAGTATCACTTATCAGCCCATGCTTATGCGCGCCAGCACGGCCAGCACGATCACGACATTCGAAGATCAGATCGCCGTGCTCGATGATCGCCTGATGTTTGCGAGTAGTCTCGATCTTAGTCCGCGGCAGATTGAAGCCTTGTGGCAGCAGCGCGTCGATCTCATGAGTGGGCTCTTTTATCTGCGTTACGCCCGAGCGCAACGCTCTGGATATTAGCGGCATCTATGACAGAGAAGCTACCCATTTTGGAGGCAAACTAATGAGATCCACAATAGTTTTAGCGAGCGCCCTCATGCTGACTGGCGGCTGGGGCGTCGTCGGCCCGGTCAGTGCCCAGGGGAACGTAGAGTTCGCTGATGCCCAGCTCGAACTCGAGATCGCGCGGCAGGAACTCGAGGCCGCCGCACGAGAAGTCGCTCGATTGTCCTCGCGAGCCAACGCACCCCTCGTCGCTCGGATTATTCAGGATTTTCAGAGAACCGGGCGCAGAGCGGTGTTGGGTATTAACATTGAGGATAGCGGTGCTGGTGTTCTCGTGGCAGGCGTGACTCCGGGCGGACCTGCTGATGAGAGTGGCGTCGAGACCGGTGACATTATCACTGCGATCGATGCCGCGGCGTTGGCCGGTAGCGAAGTCAACTCACCTTCCGCAGTCTTGATCGGGCAAATGGCCCATGTGAACCCGGGCGATGTCGTGGTTTTGAACATCCTGCGCGGGGACGAGTCGTATGACATCGAGGTTGAGGCGCGCGTGATCGAAGCACGGTTCTTCGGCGGCCCCGCTGCGCCGTTCCCGCAAGGCGACTTACGCACCGGCCCGCAATTGTTGCAGTCGTTTAACTTCACGCGTCCCGTAGGCCGCTGGGCCGATATGGAACTGGTGGAGCTGACACCGGACCTTGGCGCCTATTTCGGTACAGACGAGGGCATTTTGGTGGTTAGAGCGCCGTCGGACGATGCGTTACAACTACAAGATGGCGACATCATTATCGAAATCGGCGGTCGCAAGCCGGCGAGTACCGAGCATGCGATGCGAATCCTAGGTAGCTTCGATGCCGGTGAGACGCTGGAGCTCACAATCATGAGAAACCAGCGCCGACAGTCGCTAGAACTGGAGCTTGCTGTCGGTAATCGGAGAGGTTGACGAATTACGCCCGTATCCCCCTACGGCAATTTTGCCGGCCCATGTGGCCGGCTTTTTTTGTGCGGCAGATCGTCCGATCACGATAGAATTCCGGCCCCATGGACCGCAGCGCCTTTCACTATGAGCTTCCCCCGGAGCTCATCGCACAGGAACCCCTGCCCGAGCGCACCGGCAGCCGGCTTTTGGTTCTGGACGGAAAGGTCGGACGGTGCCGGGACCGGCATTTTACGTACCTGGCAGAACTGCTGCGGTCTGGTGATCTGCTCGTATTAAACGACACTCGCGTGATTCCGGCGCGGCTGCACGGCCACAAGGACAGTGGTGGCCGTGTTGAGATTCTGATCGAGCGCATCACGGGATTCAGCACTGCTCAGGCACAAATCAGAGCCAGCCAATCCCCGCAGCCCGGCAGTGAGCTGCGCTTACCCGGTAACGCAACTGCGCGGGTCGAGGGTCGAGCTGGCCGCTTCTTCGAGCTGAGTTTTGATCAGAACCTTGAGCCGTATCTGAATCGACATGGCGAAGTACCGCTACCGCCCTATATCAGACGTACACCGACGACCGCGGATGAAACGCGCTACCAGACAGTATTCGCGCACAAGTCCGGGGCCGTAGCGGCACCGACGGCTGGGCTGCACTTCGATGCCGATCTTTTGGCCCGGTTGGGGCGGCGCGGCGTAGAACACACCTTCATCACCTTGCACATCGGCGCCGGAACGTTCGCACCGGTTAGCACGAAACGCGTGGAGGATCATCGCCTCCATGCGGAACGCGCAACCGTGCCGCAAGAACTCTGTGAGCGCATCGAACGGACGAAGACAGCCGGTGGCCGAATCGTTGCGGTCGGGACGACGAGTGTGCGAGCACTTGAAAGCGCCGCACTCGGCGGTAAGTTGGCGGCGTTCGATGCGGAGACCGACTTGTTCATCTATCCTGGTTTCCGGTTTCAAGTTGTGGACGCGATCTTGACGAACTTCCATCTGCCGGAGTCATCCCTGCTGATGCTGATCGCGGCTTTTGCGGGCCGCGAACACGTGCTGGCCGCCTATCAGCACGCTGTCGCACAGCGCTACCGCTTCTTTAGTTATGGAGATGCGATGTTCGTGATGCGCGCTAAAGGCAATAACCTGGTATGAAGTTCGTGCGATTACAGTCTGACGGCGCGGCGCGGCGCGGACGGTTGAGTTTCCGCCGCGGCATCGTTGACACGCCGGCGTTCATGCCGGTCGGGACTCACGGTAGCGTCAAGGCGATGACGCCCGAGGAACTGCGCCGTGTCGGCAGTCAGATAATCCTCGGTAACACGTTTCATCTCATGCTAAGGCCCGGCATCGAGATCATCGCGGCCCACGGCGGGTTGCACGGGTTTATGAATTGGGACGGACCCATACTGACCGACTCCGGAGGATTCCAAGTCTTCAGCCTTAAGTCCCTGTGCGAGATCAGCGAGGAGGGCGCGGAGTTTAGATCGCCGATCAATGGCGATCTCGTCAAACTCACGCCCGAGAGATCGATCGAAGTACAGCATGCGCTTGATGCCGATGTCGTTATGGTCTTCGATGAGTGCGCGCAGTATCCCCTTGACCCGGAGGCCGCGAAACGCTCCATGGAATTGTCGCTGCGTTGGGCGCGACGTAGTCGCGACACGTTCGACCGCGTTAAGGAAGGTAACGACGGCGACTCGGCGTTGTTCGGTATCGTCCAGGGCGGTATCTACTCGGAGCTGCGGCTGGAGTCTTTGCACGGCCTGGCTGCGATCGGCTTCGACGGTTACGCGCTAGGCGGCCTGGCCGTCGGCGAATCCGAGGAGGAGCGCCTCAAAGTACTCGAAGACATTGAGCTGGCCTTGCCCGTTGAGCGGCCGCGCTACCTGATGGGCGTGGGTACGCCCGATGATCTGATCAAGGCGGTCGCCCGTGGCATGGACTTATTCGATTGTGTGATGCCCACTCGGCACGCCCGTAACGGCCAGTTGTTTACAAGCGCAGGCAAGATCAATCTTCGCAACAGCTGCTATCGGGCAGACACGGCGCCGCCGGATCCCGATTGCGCCTGCGAGACTTGCCGACACTACAGTCGCGCCTACCTGAGCCATCTGCACCGCTGCAACGAGATCTTAGGCGCCCGGCTGGCCACCATCCATAACCTTCACTACTATCATGCACTGATGGCGGAGATCCGCCAGGCTATTGCGGAGACGCGGTTTCAGGAATTCATGGTGGACCGGCTGGCGGCGTCCGGGCTCGCTGGGGGCGAGGCGTAGGAGCCCCGAATCCGTCCGAAGCTATGCCATAATAGCCCGCTTTGTGGCGCCTACTGCTCGCCCAGCGATCATCAAGCTATGGATTTTTTTATCGATACAGCCTGGGCCCAAGCGGCCACACAATCCAATCCGATCTTGAGCTTTCTGCCCCTGATCATAATCTTTGCGCTGTTCTACTTCCTGCTGATTCGACCCCAAAGCAAGCGACAGAAAGAACATCGCGCGCTGGTGTCGGCGCTGGAGAAAGGTCAGGAAGTCGTGACCGGCGGTGGTGTTCTGGGCAAGGTGACCGAAGTGGGTCCGACATGGGTCACGGTTGAAGTCGCCGAGGGCGTTGCGCTCAAGATCCAGAAAAACACCATCACTTCGCTCATGCCCAAAGACACCATCAAGAGCGCCTGACTCGATACCGCTCCGTGAATCGCTACCCTCTCTGGAAAAATATTTTGGTCGCCGCGGTGATCCTCGGCGGAGTTCTGCTGGCGCTACCCAACCTCTACGGCAATGACCCTGCGTTACAGGTTACGCGGGAGGACGGTAGCCCGATCTCGGAGTTAACCGTCTCCGCAATCCGGGCGACGCTGGCAGAGCAGGAGATCGAATTTCTCGAAGTCGCGCTGCAGGGCGACGCTGCAATCGCTCGCTTTGCCGATGTCGCGCGGCAGCTACGTGCCAGCGAAGCGCTCGGCGAGGCGCTGCCCCTGCATGTCGTCGCGCTGACGCTGGCGCCGCGCACACCGCCATTGCTGCGCATGGTGGGGCTCAAACCGATGAGTCTGGGGCTCGACTTGCGGGGCGGGGTGCATTTTCTCTACCAGGTCGATCTCGACACGGCGTTGCGACAGTTTCTGGAGACTTACGAGGCAACGCTGCGCACCGATCTCAGGGAGGCGGGTATCCGCAACCGGATCAATCTGGTCGGCGACGTGCTCGATATTCCAATTCTCGAGCCCGAAAAGCTGGATGCTGTGGCGGAGCTGATCCGCAGATTGGATCCGCTACTGGTCGTAACTTCCAGAGCGCTCAACGGTGAACCAGGATTTCGCGTACAGCTCTCCAACGTGCAAATCACAGAGCGCCAGAATTTCGCGATTCAGCAGAACATTATCACGCTCCGTAACCGCGTGAACGAGCTCGGCGTGGCCGAGCCCATCGTGCAACGCCAGGGCCTCAATCGTATCGTCGTGCAACTGCCGGGGGTACAGGATCCCTCGCAAGCGGAGCGTATTCTTGGTGCGACGGCTACTTTAGAATTTCGTCTCGTCGATACCGAGAACGATGCGTTTCGGGCGCGTGAGAACAACCGACCGCCACTGGGCTCCATCCTGCGCGAGCGGCGTGATGGGACGCCGGTGCTGCTGCGTCGGGAGGTGATCGTCTCCGGGGATCAGTTGACCGACGCAAGTTTTCGTTATTCCCAGGGGATTCCAGCCGTAGCCGTGCGCCTCAACAGTCAGGGCGCGAGCCGCATGCTCGAGACCACGCAGGCTAATCTGAACCGGCCCATGGGAATACTGTATATAGAGGAGAAACCGGAGATCATCGAGCGTGACGGCGAAGAGATCATGCGCACGGTTCGAGAAGAGACGGTCATCAATACGGCGACAATACGCGGTGTGTTCTCCAGCAACTTCGAGATCACCGGCATTACACCGTTCGAAGGCCAGGACCTCGCGCTGCTGCTGCGAGCCGGCGCGCTGGCGACGCCGATCATCAAGGTAGAGGAACGCACGATCGGGCCCAGTCTAGGCCAGGACAATATCGAGAAAGGCCGCGCGGCAGTCTTGATCGGTTTCGTCCTGGTCGTGTTATTTATGGCCTTGTATTATCGGGTCTTCGGTCTGGTTGCAGATGTTGCGCTGTTCGCCAATCTGGTGCTGATCGTGGCGTTACTGTCGCTTCTGCAGGCATCGCTCACGCTACCCGGCATTGCCGGAATCGTCCTGACCGTTGGTATGGCGGTCGATGCGAACGTGCTGATCTTCGAACGCATCCGTGAAGAACTGGCGAACGGCAACTCCCCTCAGGCGAGTATTGCGGCCGGTTACGAGAAAGCTTTTTCGACGATCGCCGACGCCAACATCACCACACTGATCGCGGCCCTGGTACTGTTTTCATTCGGTACCGGGCCGATCAAGGGCTTTGCGATCACATTGGCGTTAGGCATCATGACGTCGATGTTCACGTCGATTATCGGCACTCGGGCCCTGATCAATCTGATTTACGGCTACCGTCAGGTGCCCGCACTTTCGATCGGCGGGCGATCGCAACATGGCGCTGTTTAACCAAACACCAAGCTTCAATTTCATGGGCCGCCGCCGCGTAGCGGCTGCTGTTTCCGCTGCCTTGATACTGATGTCATTGGGTTCTATCGGTGTCCGCGGGCTTAACTTGGGTATCGATTTCACCGGCGGACTGATGCTGGAGGTGGGCTACGCCGGGCCCGCCGACCTGGCCGAAATCCGGCTTGCACTGGCTGAGGCCGGTTTCGCGACGCCGATGGTGCAAAACTTCGGCACGGTTTCAGATGTATTGATCCGGCTGCCGCCGCAGGGAGAACAGGATGGCGGCGTGATTCGCGACCGTGTATTGAACAGTCTTGCTGAGCGCGACCCTACCGTGGACGTACGGCGTATCGACTTCGTGGACCCACAGGTCGGAGAGGATCTGACCGAGCAGGGCGGTCTGGCGATGTTGATTGCGCTGATCCTGATCTTCATCTATGTCATGCTCCGGTTCCGCTGGAAGTTCGCGGCGGGCACGATCACGGCGCTGATCCACGACGTCATCATCGTAGTCGGCTTCTTCTCGGTCTTCGGCTTCAGCTTCGATCTCACAGTCTTGGCGGCCGTTCTCGCTACCATCGGTTACTCATTGAACGATACGATCGTGGTATTCGACCGAATTCGTGAGAACTTTCGCTCTATGAGGCGGGACAGCGCAGAGAAGATCATCAATGTTTCCATCAATCAGATGCTCGGCCGCACGATCATCACGAGTATGACGACGTTGTTGGTGCTGTCGTCTCTATACTTCCTCGGTGGTGAGTCGGTGTCCGGGTTTGCGTTGGCGCTGATCGTGGGTGTGCTCGTGGGCACGTATTCTTCGATCTATATCGCCAGCGCATCCGCACTCGCACTCAACGTCTCACCGGTCGATCTGCTTCCGCCCAAGCGCGAGGAGATCGACAGCCTGCCCTAGTCGGCCCGATCCACACCTCCAGGACGCTGGCCTGAGAATTCTCGACCAGGCTGCTGCACTTACGTCTCCTGGTCGAGATTGCGCGTGTGGGGGGCGAGTAACTTGGAAAGTCCGGCGTATATCTTCGGATTGCCGGCGACGATATTACCGCTGTGCAGGTACGCGTCGGTACCCTGAAAGTCGCTGATGCGACCGCCGGACTCTTTGATCATCAGGGCGCCGGCCGCGATGTCCCAGATGTCTAGACCAAGCTCCCAGAAGCCATCGACACGCCCTGCAGCCACGTAGCACAGGTCCAGCGCGGCCGACCCAGGTCGCCTGATGCCGGAGGACGCAACGATGACGGACTTGAGCATCGCCAGATAGTCGTCGAGGTGTTGCTTGTTCCCGCGGTAGGGGAAGCCGGTGGCAATGAGCGAATGCCGCATGTTGTGGCACCGGCTCACGCGGATCTTGCGGCCGTCGACCTGTGCGCCCTGACCGCGGCTAGCAGTGAAGATCTCCTGTCGTAACGGGTCATACACGACACCGTGCTCGAGCTGGCCGTTATGGGTGACGGCAATCGAGACTGCGAAGACCGGAAAACCATGGATGAAATTGGTAGTGCCATCGAGGGGATCGATGATCCATTGGAACTCGTGGTTACCCTGCTGACCGCGTTCCTCAGCCAGAATCGAGTGGTCCGGATAATGGTCGTAGATTACCTCGATGATGGCCTCCTCGGCGCGGTAATCCACTTCGGTCACGTAGTCGTTGCGGTTTTTTTCTGTGATCTCGAGCGTCTCAAGCCGGTTGAGCTGACGAATCATGAGTTCGCCCGCCCGTCGGGCAGCGCGTACTGCGATATTCACCATACCGTGCATAGGGATCTTCTACTCGCCGAAGAATTCCAGTTATTAGCGGGAGAGCCCGCTGCGGGAGGGTAGAATACTCCTTCCTTCGGGACAAATAGTCATCACGCGTTTCGCAGTCATGCCCTCACCAGTACGCATCGTTCTCGTGGAGACCTCCCATCCTGGCAATATCGGCGCCAGTGCCAGAGCGATGAAGACAATGGGACTGAATAATCTGGTGCTGGTGGCGCCGAAGGAGTTTCCTTGCGCAGAGGCGACCGCCCGGGCGTCGGGTGCCGATGATGTACTCGCGGGGGCTCGGGTCGTCGCATCGCTAGGTGAAGCGATCGAAGATTGCGGGTTCGTCGTGGGCGCAAGCGCCCGATTGCGCAGTTTACCCTGGCCGACCGTTGATCCACGCGTCTGTGCGCGAACCATATGCGAGCAGGCGGCTGACAGCCGCGTCGCGATCGTGCTGGGCCCCGAACACTCCGGACTGACGAATGAAGACTTGGGTTTGTGCCACCAGCTTGTGCATATACCCACAAACCCCGAGTACTCCTCATTGAATCTGGCGATGGCCGTGCAGGTGCTCTGTTACGAGCTGCGGATGGCCCGGGACGACGCGCCCGGCGTAGTTGCTGCAGCCGAGCGGGAAGCCAGGGAGGCGCCGCTGGCTACGGCCGACGAACTCGACGGCTTCCATCAGCAAATGGAAACGCTGCTCGCCGACGCGGGGTTTCTCAAGCCGGATCACCCCAAACAGCTCAAGCTCAGACTCAGACGAATTTTTCACCGCTCGCGCCTGGATCAGATCGAGATCAATATTCTGCGCGGCATGCTCACAGCGCTGGACCCGCGCGCGCAGCGTCAACACGGGAAGCACGAGTGACGAAGCGAACGATCTACCTGGACTATGCGGCGACAACACCGGTTGATCCTGCCGTGGCTGCGGCGATGAGGGAGTGTTTGGAGCCCGACGGGAATTTCGCGAACCCCTCATCCTCACATTCGGCCGGGCAGCGAGCGCTCGGCCGAGTCGAAGAGGCTCGTGCACAGATCGCGGCGCGTGTCAGTGCACCGGCCGATACGATCTGGTTCACTTCCGGCGCGACCGAGTCTGACAATCTTGCCATCCAGGGCGCCATGCTCGCTCACCGGGATCAGGGGCGTCATCTCATCACCTCACGGACCGAACACAAGGCCGTGTTGGACACGGCCGCCGCGATGGAGAAACAGGGATTCGAGGTGACCTATCTTGTTTGTGACTCAGACGGACTCATCGCCCCCGAACAGGTAGCTGCGGCGATAAAGGATGACACGACCCTCGTGTCCATCATGCATGTCAACAATGAAACGGGCGTGGTGCAGGATATTACGGCGATTGGCGAGTGCTGCCGATCGCGAGCGGTACTCCTGCACGTTGATGCGGCCCAGAGTATCGGTAAAGTTCCCGTGCCGCTGGACCAGTGGGCGGCAGACCTCGTCGCGTTGACCGCGCACAAGGTGTACGGCCCTAAAGGTATCGGCGCACTGTATGTGCGGCCGGGCACGAAGCTTGCGCCATTGATGTACGGGGGCGCACAGGAGCGCGGCGTTCGGCCGGGCACGCTCGCGACGCATCAGATCGTCGGTATGGGGCAGGCTTATGAGCTTGCCGACACCGACCGCGAAGCGCCGGTGCTTGCGGCAATGCGCGACCGGCTCTGGGCGGGCCTGAGTGCGATCGACGGCGTTCGTCTTAACGGCCACCCGACGCAGCGTTCTCCGCATGTGCTCAATCTGGTGTTTCCCGGCGTTGACGGCGAAAGTCTGCGACTCGGGATTGCGGAGATTGCCGTGTCAGCCGGGGCCGCATGCAACGCTACGGCACCGGAGGCCTCGCACGTCTTAAGCGCGCTCGGCCTCAGTGATACGCTGGCCGGTAGCTCTCAGCGCTTCAGCGTCGGCCGGTTCACCGAGCCGGCCGAAATTGACTACACGATCGAACGAGTCACGGCCGAAGTTGCGCGCCTACGGGAGTTGGCGGGCGGCGCACCAGCATGGTGCACAAACTGATGCTGGGAGCTGAATTACGCTAGACTCCAATGTTCTCTATGGGTTATAGCTTAGAGGTTCAGCAGCGGTTCCACTCGCCGCAGCGAGTCGGTGAGTTTGCTGCGGGGACCCCAGGGTTAGTGACCGGTGAGGCCGAAGACAGGACCTTGAACGTTTGGGTACGCGTTCAGGTGCAAGTCGTCGGGACCGTGATCCGCTCCGTCCGATATCGGGTCTTTGGTTGCCCGCACATGCTGGCAGCAGCCGGTTGGGTTGCGGAAGCACTGCAAGGACGCGAGAGTCATACGATGCGAGAATTGGACATGCACGAGATGCGGGAAATACTTGATGCGCCAGTGGAGAAGTTGGGCAAGCTGTTGGTGCTCGAAGATGCGTTGCAAGCCTGTTGGCAGGCGCACTTCGTCTCGGCGCAAGCACAGAAGGGAAGCTGAAAATGTCGATCTCACTTACACCCAGTGCAGTTGAGCGCGTTCGGAGCTATCTTGCGAAGCGCGGTCGCGGCCTCGGCCTGCGTGTCGGTGTGCGAAAAACGGGCTGTTCGGGCTACGCTTATATTATCGAGTACGCAGACGCTATCAATCCGGATGATGTGGTCTTTGACGAGCAGGGCGTCAAAGTTGTTGTCAACAGCGAGAGCCTCAAGCTCATCGATGGCACAGTAGTGGATTTTGTCAAGCAGGGAATCAACGAAGCGTTCAAGTTTCGTAATCCGAATGTGAAGGGCGAGTGTGGTTGCGGCGAAAGCTTCAGCGTGTAACACGATGCTCAACAGAAGGTGAAGAATGACTCCAGAACGCACTCTCTCTATCGTGAAACCCGATGGCGTGCAGAAGAATCTAATTGGCGAGGTGTATCGTCGATTCGAATCGGCGGGCCTCGAAGTCGTCGCTGCAAGAATGCTGAAGCTCCGCCAGGATCAGGCCGAGCAGTTTTATGAGATTCACCGGGAGCGACCGTTCTTCGCCGACCTTGTGGCCTACATGACGTCAGGTCCCGTCATGGTGCAGGTCTTGGAAGGGTCGAACGCTATTGCCGAGAACCGGGAACTCATGGGCGCCACTAATCCGAGCGAAGCCGATCCGGGGACGATTCGCGCGGACTACGCTGAGTCGATCGAACAGAACGTCGTTCACGGTTCCGACGGCCCGGATACGGCGGCTAAGGAGATCAGCTTTTTTTTCGGCGGGGCGGAGATATGCCCACGAACGCGCTAACTGCTGTCGATGTCACGCCGGCCAAGATCAACCTGATTGGTCTTGGGCAGGATGCGCTAGCAGAGTTCTTCGACGGGCTTGGCGAAAAGGGCTTCCGCGCGCAGCAGATCATGGGATGGCTGTATCAGCGCGGCGTGCTGAACTTCAGAGACATGACGGATATCAGTTTGCGCTTACGCCGGCGACTCGAGCTGATCGCCACGCTGACGTTGCCGAAGGTCATACGCGTGGACGAGTCCGCGGACGGTACCCGCAAGTGGCTGCTGGATATCGGCGCCGGACAGGCTGTCGAAACCGTGTTTATTCCCGAAGCGAATCGGAACACGCTCTGCATTTCCTCGCAAGCGGGATGCGCACTGGATTGCGCCTTCTGCGCGACCGGACAACAGGGTTTCAATCGAAACTTGAGCGCAGCGGAGATTCTCGGCCAGGTCCTCGTCGTAAAACGCGCGTTGGGACCCGAGGTCGTTCTCAGCAACATCGTGTTCATGGGCATGGGCGAACCGTTAGCGAACTATCGTCATGTAGTTCCAGTGGCCAAGTTGCTCATCAACGACCATGCTTTTGGTCTGTCCCGTCGCCGGGTCACAATTAGCACTGCCGGCCTAGTTCCGCAGCTGTATCGTCTGGCGAAGGACTGTAATGTGGCGCTTGCGGTCTCCTTGCACGCGCCATCGGATACACTGCGGGACGTGCTCGTGCCGATCAATCGCCGCCACCCGATCGGTGAACTCCTCCAGGCCTGTTGGCAATACGCGGCGTCTCGCGCCTCTCGTCAGATCACGTTCGAGTACGTTATGCTGCGCGACGTCAACGATTCCCTTCGGGACGCTCGCCGGCTAGCCGGTCTGCTCCGGAAACGGCCGGCCAAGGTCAATCTCATTCCGTTCAATAGCTTTCCCGGTACGCGCTATCAATGTTCCACGCCAGAATCGATCGAGAACTTTTGCCACGAACTGAGGTCTGCTGGAATAGTCGCTACAATACGGCGGAAGCGGGGCGACGACATTGCCGCCGCCTGTGGGCAGCTAGCAGGCCAGGTAACAGATCGCACCCGGGTACGGCTCGGAGCGAAAACATTCAGGTCCGTTCGTTTATGAAAAAATTCGCAGTAATCGTGCTGATCGGCCTGTTGTGCCAGGGGTGCATTTCCACGACGACGTCCTCGGTGCCAGCACTGAACAGCGAGGACGCCGCGATCGCGAACCTGAACCTGGGGGTTGGTTACCTCGGGCAGGGTCGCACGGAGTTGGCGGTAGAAATACTCGAGCGGGCATTGAGTTTCGACCCGCGCCTTGCCGACGCGCACAGTTCGCTCGCCGTGGCCTATGATCAACTGGGTCTGGCAGACCTAGCAGAAGACCATTATCGAAGGGCGACCCAACTCGAATCCGATAACCCGAACGCGGCGAACAGTTACGCGGTTTTCTTGTGCCGTCACGATCGTTGGAATAATGCGGAGAGGTATTTTCGACGGGCGGCCAATAATCCGAGTTACATGACGCCGGCTGCTGCGCTGGCGAATGCCGGTGTGTGTGCCCGCGCCGCTGGCGAGCTGGAGAAAGCGAAGCGCTACTTTCGCGATGCGTTGGGCAAAGATCCCGCGTATCCCGACGCGCTATTTCATATGACCGATCTCGCTTACCTGGACGAGAATTTCCTGCAGGCGCGGGCATTCATGCAACGCTATTTGGCATCCGCGGATGCCAGTCCTGAGATGTACTGGCTGTGCTTCCAGATCGAACAGGAGCTCGATAGCTCGGCCCAGGCGCAAAGTTGCGCGACACGGCTCAGGGAGCAGTTCCCCACTTCCGAACAGGCTTCACTATTATTCCGGCTCGAGCGTGATGAATCACCATGACGATCAAGCCGTGGATGAGGAGAGCCCCAGCGGGGAGACCTCATCCGTAGGGCAGGAGCTTAAAGCGGCCCGCGAGGCGTTGGATCTACCCATCAAGCAGCTTGCCGGCGACCTACGTATCGATCCCCACTATCTCGTCGCACTGGAGGAGAACGATTTCGCTGCGTTCTCGGCACCCGTATTTGCCAAGGGCTACCTGAAGCAGTACGCGACTCGCCTCGGTCTCGATGAGAAAGCGCTGCTCGCCGATTACGATCGCCAGGTCGGAACACACGAGTTGCCGATGCTGCGTACTCCGACCTTCCAATCTATCGCCGATCAACAGCAAACGCGGTGGTTGATCGCGATCTCGGCGATCGTGTTCGTTGTGGCGGCGATATTGATCTGGTGGTTCAGTACCCCCGAGCCTGCAGCGCCTGTCGTCCGGCAGCCGGCTGCGACTATCCCCGTGGCCGAGCCTGCGTCGACTACAGCCGAGCTTGAGGAAGCTGTCGCGGCACAGCCTGTGCCGCCAGAGCCCTTGAGCTCCGGCGACCCGACTGCGCAGGTGGAGATCAACTTCCGCGAGGAGTCTTGGGTGGAGGTAGTCGATGCGCGAGGTGAGCGCCTGTTCTATGGGCTCGGTGGCGCCGGAGATCGGACACGATTCGTCGCAGCGCTGCCGCTGTCCATCGTTCTCGGGAATGCCGACGGCGTTGAACTATTTGTCGACGAGAAGCGGTATTCGATTCCCGTAAACAGCCGCCAGCGTGATCCCGCGCGATTTGTGATCCCCGAGCCCAGCGACTGACGCGTTGTGGCGAAGCTCGTCCAGCCTATCCGCGGAATGAATGACATCCTGCCGGAACAGAGTCCCGGATGGGCGGCAGTGGAATCCGCTGCGGCAACCATATTCGATGCCTACGGCTACCGACGTATCCGGATCCCCGTTCTGGAGAGAACCGAGCTCTACCGGCGCTCCATCGGCGAGTCGACCGATATCGTCGAGAAGGAGATGTACTCATTCGACGATCGTAATGGGGACAATCTGACACTGCGCCCGGAGGCCACGGCCGGGATTGTCAGGGCCGGACTGAGTCACGGGTTGTTTCATCACCAGCAGCAAAAACTCTGGTGCAGTGGCCCGATGTTTCGCTACGAGAAGCCGCAGAAAGGGCGCTATCGGCAGTTTCATCAGCTCAGCCTGGAGGCTGTGGGTTTCGCCGGTCCGGAGATCGATGCAGAACTCATCGTCATGTCGGCACGACTCTGGGAGCGGCTGGGTCTTAAGAGCCCGACGCTGGAGCTGAACTCCCTCGGAACGCCCGCATCGAGAAGCCACTATCGTGAAGCTTTGGTCGATTACTTCGCCAAATCCCGGGATATCCTGGATGCAGACAGCCTGCGCCGTCTGCAGACGAATCCGCTACGCATTCTGGACAGCAAGAACCCGGCGCTTCACGAGCTCATTGCGGCGGCCCCCGAGCTAAGTGATTACCTGGATCCGGAGTCACGCGACCATTTCGATCAGCTCAAGCATCTATTGGATGATGTCGGTCTCACTTACGTGCTGAATCCACGTCTCGTCAGGGGCTTGGACTACTATTCCCGGACGGTTTTCGAGTGGATTACAGATCGACTCGGCGCGCAGAACGCGATCTGTTCGGGTGGGCGTTACGATGGTTTGGTGGCCCAATTGGGCGGTCGCGACACGCCGGCCGTGGGCTGGGCCTTGGGGCTAGATCGGGTTGTGGAATTGTTGGCCGCCGAAGGCCGGGAGAGTGTCGCGCAGCCACCGGACGCTTATCTCGTCACGGTCGGTGACCAAGCACGCCGAGCGGCCTTCGCAATCGCCGAGCGGCTCAGAACCGAAGTGCCGGGGTTACGGCTGTCGTTCGACTGTGCGGCCGGAGGCATGAAAGTGCAGCTCAAAAGAGCTGATCGTAGCGGCGCCCGATTGGCGCTGATTCTAGGGGACGACGAGCTCGCTGCCGGCCGGGTGAGCGTGAAAGAATTGCGTGAACAGACACCCCAGGTGTCTGTGGAGCTGGCTGAGCTGAGCGCCAGGCTGCTCCGCGAACTCACGCATTGAGCGTAAACTAATGCGTATTACATCGTGCCGGGAGGCTTGAGTGGACGAGAATCTCTCAGAGAAAGAGCAGCTGGAAGAGCTCCGCGAATGGTGGCGGGAGTATGGTTGGTATCTCGTTGGGGGCGTCGCACTGGGCATCGCGATTCTGTCGGGCATACGCCAGTACGACACTTACCAGCAAAACCAGGCGGAGGCGGCAGCTGCCCTTTATCAGGAGTTGAGGCTCGCGATATCCGATGATGCCGATGGCGACGCGCTGCGTCTGCTCGCGCAGCTTCGCAGCGAGTATTCGTCCAGCCCCTACACGGATCAAGCGGGGCTGGCGATCGTGATTATGCACCTCGCCAATGAAAGCACCCGCGGGGCGATGGATGCGCTGCGCTATACACTCGACAACACGTCCGATGAGCACCTGGCATTGATCGTGCGGCTACGGCTGTCGCGCCTGTTGGTCTCCGGTGGCCGTCATGATGAGGCGCTCGCGCTTCTGGATGGCATTGATCCAGGCAGCTTCAGTGCGCGCTTTAGTGAGATTCGCGGTGACATCTACTACGCGCAAGGCGACTTGGAGAGTGCCGGGGCAGCCTATCGCCAAGCACTCAACGGCGAACAGTCGGCACTGGTCGATCGCGGCCTGGTGCAGATGAAGCTCGACGACTTGCCTGCAGCTGGTGCGCCTTTCGTCCAGCAGGAGGTACTTACGGAGAACGACGGCGGATGAGAGCCCGGCTCGTCATCACGGGCGTGCTGCTGTTAGGCCTCGGCAGCGGAGGTTGCTCGCTGTTCGGCGGTGGTGACGAAGATCCGATCGAGTCGCCTGCCGAACTCGTGCAGTTTGAACCGACGCTCGAGGTACGAAAAGTCTGGAGTGCCCGCATTGGCGGTGACTCGGAGCGGTTACGGTTGGGGCTTGCGCCGGCGACCGATGGTGCGCGGATCTATGCTGGCAACCACGATGGCCGAGTCGCGGCCTTCGATGCCCGTGAAGGCACCCGAGTGTGGGTCGTAGAAACCGACCTGCCATTAGCCGCGGGTCCGGGCTACGGCGGTGGTCTGATCGTCTTCGGTACGACGGACGGCGATCTACTCGCGTTGAGTGCTGAGACCGGTGAGGAGATCTGGCGCCAGGCAATCGGGAGTGAGATCCTCGCGCCACCGGCGATCGGCAGCGATACGGTGGTGGTACGCAGCGTCGATGGCCGGCTCAGAGGTTTTTCGCCCGCGGACGGGAGGCAGCTGTGGTCTGTTGAGCAGAGCGTCCCTGCGTTCACGATGCGTGGCAATACGGCTCCCTACATCACGGGTACTGTTGTAGTGACAGGTTTCGATAACGGTCGTCTTGGGGCGTATGACGTGACTAGCGGCGACCCGTTGTGGGAGTTCGCCGTTGCGGTTCCGACAGGGCGCACGGCGCTCGAGCGGCTTGTCGATGTGAGCGCGGGTTTGCAGGTTGTCGGCAACGACGTTTATGCTGTGGGTCTTGGACGCACGGTCGGCGTGGCACTCGAGACCGGTCTCGTGCTCTGGCAACGAGAGTTGTCGAGTCATTCCGGGCTCGGGGCGGACTTCAATAACGTTTATGTCACCAACGACGTGAGCGAAATTGTTGCGCTGGACCGCACGGGCGGCGTGCCACGATGGAGCCAGGACGCACTGCGGCTCCGGGATGTAACGGCACCGACCCGCTTCGGTCGTACCATTGTCGTCGGCGATCTGGAGGGTTACGTGCATTGGCTGAGTCCCGACGACGGCAGATTCCTCGCTAGAGCGCGAGCCTCGTCGCAGCGTATTACGGCTGCGCCGTTGGTCGTAGCGGATTATCTGTTCACTCAGTCCGAAGACGGCACGTTGGCGGCGTTTACCATCGTCGTCGATGATGCGGGCTGACGCCGGGTTGATGTCATCATGTTACCCGCAGTCGCCCTGGTAGGTCGGCCCAACGTCGGCAAATCGACCCTCTTCAATCAACTGACTCGATCCAGGGATGCGCTCGTCGCGGACTTTCCGGGGCTCACGCGCGACCGGCGTTACGGCTTCGGTAGTCACGACGGGCACGCTTTTCTCGTCGTAGACACGGGCGGTCTCGGCGAAGAGGGCGACGAGCTGCGTGCACTAGCGGTCCGGCAGACCGAGATCGCGCTGGAAGAAGCCGACGCCGTCGTCTTCGTCGTCGACTATAAGGACGGCCTGACCGCCGCCGACGAGCGCGTTGCTGCGCAGCTTCGCAGTTCCAACAAACCGGTGACCGTAGCCGTCAATAAATCCGAGGGTTTAGGCCCCGAGCTAGCCGAGGCGGAGTTTCACAGCTTGGGGTTGGGCGCTCCAGTCAGTATCGCCGCTTTGTATGGGCGCCGGCTCGGTGAGCTCATGACACAGGTGTTGGTGCCATTTGCCCCTGTCGATGACGGCGAGTTCGATGATTCTCGAAGCGGTCCCTATGTCGCTGTCGTCGGTAGACCCAACGTCGGTAAGTCGACGCTGATCAACCGCTTGCTGGGTTCTGCTCGTCTCATTACATCGGCTGAACCGGGGACAACCCGCGATAGCGTGCATGTGACTTGCCGGCGCCACGACAAAAGCTTCGTGTTGGTCGATACCGCAGGCATCAGACGCCGCGCGAAGGTCAATGAATTCATCGAAAAGTTCAGTGTGGTACAGAGCCTCCGCGCGATCGAGAATGCGGGTGTCGTCATCCTGCTGGTGGACGCGAGAGAGGGTATTATCGACCAGGATCTGCACTTGATCGGCCTGATCGTGGAACGTGGCCGTGCCATCACGATCGGCGTCAACAAGTGGGATAACCTTGAGTCCGCACAGCGGCGTCAGGTCGAAGCGCAGATAGACCGCAAGCTCGAATTCGTCGCATTTGCACGCATTACGTATCTCTCTGCGCTACACGGTAGCGGTATCGATGACGTACTTGCCGCCGCATTGAATGCTTATGACGCTGCCGGTCTGGCGCTGCCGACGCCTCGACTCAATGCGATCCTGGAGCGCGCGATGATCGCCCACTCGCCGCCGCTCGTGGCGGGCCGCCGAATCCGGTTACGGTACGCACATCAGGGGGGGCGACATCCGCCGATCATCGTAATTCACGGCAATCGGGCCGAGCGTTTGCCGGGCCATTACCAGCGCTACTTGGTCAACTTTTTTCGGCGCACATTGAAACTCGAAGGTGCCCCGCTCAGATTGGAGTTCAAGAGCGGCGACAATCCGTACGCGGGTAAACGCAATACTCTCACTCGCAGGCAGGTCAAGAGACGACAGCGCGTGATTCGTCACTCTCGCCGCCATTAGCTTCTCGGACCATTGCGCCTCTCTGAACTATTCTCATAACGAGAAGTTACTAGCTGCGTCGCTGATCGGTTTACACTGCGTCCCGACTTGATCAAAGGCTTGAGCTGTGGGCAGTTCCCGTCAGCATGTGACACTTGAGAGTGAGTTTCCGATGCACCGCGGCGGCTGCCTCGTGCGTCCAACGATTGCTTATGAGACCTGGGGCGAGCTCAACAAACGTCGCGACAACGCGGTGTTGATTTTCACCGGACTCTCGCCCTCGGCGCATGCGGCCTCTTCGCCGGAGGACCCGTCGCCAGGTTGGTGGGAGGAGATAATAGGGCCGGGTCGCTCGATCGACACCCGCCGGTTGTTCGTGGTCTGCGTCAACTCTCTAGGCAGTTGCTTCGGCTCTACCGGCGCCGCGTCGATCGATCCCGAGACGGGGAAGCCCTATCGGATTGCATTCCCGGTTCTCTCGCTCGAGGATGTGGCGCGCGGCGGCTGGGAGGTCCTTCAAGCTCTGGGAATCAAGCGAGTGCATGCCGTCGTTGGCCCGTCGATGGGCGGCATGAGTGCGCTCGCCTTCGAAATTCTTTTTCCCGGAACGTCCGACGGCCTCATCGTGATCTCCTCAGGATCGCGATCATTAGCATTCTCGACGGCGTTGCGGTCGCTGCAACGAGAAATGATTCGACGCGATCCGAACTGGCAGTCGGGCAACTATGACGCGGCTACGATGCCGCTGATCGGCATGCGGCTTGCTCGCAAACTCGGAATGATCACTTACCGTTCTGCCGAGGAGTGGCGGATACGTTTTGGCAGAGAACGAACCGCAGAAGAATGTGAGCCCGATGACCCGTTCTGCGTAGACTTTGAAATCGAGGCATACCTTGAACATCACGCAAATAAATTTACGGGACAGTTCGATCCGAATTGCTATCTGTACTTATCCCGCGCCAGTGATCTGTTCGATGTCGCCGATCACGGCGCGTCGGTGGAGGCGGGGCTCGCAAAGATCGAAGCTCCGCGCATCATGATCGTCGGCGTCAAGTCCGACTTTCTGTTCCCGTCACATCAGCAACACGAACTGGCGGAGCAGCTGTCGATTTCGGGCCGGGAACTCGAGTACGTCGAGCTAGGATCGATCCAGGGGCACGATTCCTTCCTCGTCGATATGGATCGGTTTCGGCCGACTATTGCCCGCTTCTTTGCGCCTAAAGACTAAAAACCCTCAAGCGGCACAATACTACGTTAAGTCTCGGCTCAAGATGCGGGGCCCCGCAGCGGCAGACTGGCGTGTACACCGCGCTTTCTCGCCAACACCTGCTTTGTCTTGCGCCCCGATGGCTTTTAATAACGCAGTTATAATTTCGTCTGTGCGTCGTTGCTTGTCCGGGATTCGTTGACCGTGGCGCTTAGCTCGCCATGTGCGAGGCGGACGTCGATACTGGCACCGGGCGCAACGGTGGCCGCGTCCGTTACTCTGACTGACGACGATGGAATAACCCCGCTCCAGCGTCGCGAGGGGACTGACCGTCTGAAGCGCGCGTGCCGCAAGCTCCAGCCTGACCTGTCGATGACCGACTAGTTGGATGATCGCGCGTTCCAAGGCGCGGCCGCTCCACCGGTAGCGCTCTTGCATACCGGCGAGTTGGCGCCGCGGCGTAGCGCCGCGCAGAACGGCCATCAGTTGGGCGAGTTGCGAGCGGCGTTCACCCAGTCGCCGCTGCCAGCTCAGTCTGAGCCGTAGCTCCAGATCATCGAGGCGCTGATTCGATTCGCGTAATTGGATGCCGGGGTGGCTGCGATCTAGCCGCTGGGCCAGACCGTCCAGCAAACGCCTAACGCTGGCGAGTTGCTGCGCCGCCGCTCGCGAGAGTCGCCGGACGAAGATGCCAAGTGTGCTGAGCCACGCCGATTGTTCCGGCACCGCCAACTCGGCGGCGCCCGACGGTGTCGGCGCCCGCACATCGGCAACGAAGTCCGCGATCGTGAAGTCCACCTCGTGACCGACACCGGAGATGACAGGCGTAACCAACGCATCCAGCGCCCGGGCAACGACCTCCTCATTGAACGACCATAGATCCTCCAACGACCCACCGCCACGCGTGAGGATCAGCAGATCGCAGTCACCTCGCCGATCCGCTAGTTCGAGCGTCCGGGCAATTTCAGCAGCGGCCCGCTCACCCTGAACCGCCGTTGGGTAGATTAGAACCGCTACGGCCGGAAAGCGCCTGCGGAGTACTGTAACGACGTCTCTAACTGCGGCTCCGCTTGGCGACGTGATCACGCCGATTCGCTGCGGCAAAGTGGGCAACGGTTTTTTTCGTTCGGCGGCAAACAGCCCTTCGGCAGCAAGTTTTCGCTTCAGTTCTTCAAAACGTCGCCGTAGAAGGCCTTCGCCGACTTGCTCGATATAGTCCAGAATCAACTGGAACTCGCCTCTTGCCTCGTAGAGGCTGACGCGGCCACGCGCGAGCACCTGTTGACCGTTCTCCGGCGAGAATGCCAACGACCGATTGGCCTGGCGGAACATCGCGCAGCGGACTTGAGCGCTGTCGTCCTTGAGGCTCCAGTACAGGTGGCCCGAGGAAGGCCGCGCCAGATTGGAGATCTCCCCCTCGACCCAGATTACGCCGAAGTTGTTCTCGATTAATTGCCGGGCCTCCCGATTAAGCGAGGCAACCGTGAAGACTTCTCGCTCCTCGGCCAGCGGCAGTTCGAGATTATCCATCGCCGCATTATACGTGAGTGAACCCGTAGTCCTCTGTAGCAGCAGGGTCGTTGCTACCACATGCAATGTCTGAGGCATGCGCGTAGAATTGATCGATTAACTGCACGCATCGCGCCCGGAGCTTGCCCATGCGGATCACTCACGAAGCGCTAACCTTCGACGACGTCCTGCTGCGGCCCGCCTATTCGGAGATTCTGCCCCGCGAAGTCGATCTCGTGACTCGCTTGACGCGGTCGCTGAAGCTCAATATTCCGATCGTCTCCGCAGCCATGGATACCGTGACCGAGGCCCGGTTGGCGATCACGCTTGCCCAGGCGGGTGGTATCGGCATTATCCACAAGAGCATGTCGCCTGAGGAGCAGGCGCGCCAGGTTCTCCGGGTCAAGAAATATGAAAGCGGTGTGATCAGTAATCCGATCACGGTGTCGCCGGATGCCTCCATCCGCGAAGTCAATGCGCTCACCCAGGCAAACAATATTTCCGGTGTGCCGGTTGTTGAAGGTTCTGAGCTCGTCGGCATTGTCACCCACAGAGATCTGCGCTTCGAAACCCAACTCGAGGCGCCGGTGTCATCGGTTATGACGCCGAAGGAACGGCTCGTGACGGTATGCGAGGGCGCTGACAAGGACGAGGTGCTGACATTGCTGCATCGCCACCGGATCGAGAAAGTCCTCGTCGTCGACGACGATTTCCAGCTTCGCGGCATGATCACCGCCAAAGACTTCCAGAAAGCGACCGATTATCCGCGGGCCTCGAAGGATGAGCTCGGGGCATTGCGAGTGGGCGCCGCGGTCGGTACCGGCGTTGATACGCATGAACGCGTGGCCGCTTTAGTGGCAGCCGGCGTGGATCTGGTCGTCGTGGATACGGCTCACGGCCACGCGCTCAGCGTGCTGGAACGAGTCGCGCAGATCAAGCGCGAGCACCCGGACGTGCAACTTCTCGCCGGTAACATCGTCACGGCCGAAGCCGCTAAGGCGTTGGTCAAGGCGGGTGCCGACGGCGTTAAAGTCGGCGTCGGTCCCGGTTCCATCTGCACGACACGCATCGTTGCCGGCGTGGGAGTTCCGCAGATTTCTGCGGTCGCCGAGGTCGCCGAGTCGCTTTCCGGAACAGACGTTCCCGTTATCTCCGATGGGGGCATCCGTTTCTCTGGAGACATCGCGAAGGCCATCGTCGCCGGCGCCCACTGCACCATGATCGGTAGCCTCTTCGCGGGCACCGAGGAATCTCCCGGAGAAGTCGAGCTTTATCAGGGTCGTTCTTACAAGTCTTATCGTGGCATGGGATCCTTAGGTGCAATGGCGCAGCGTCATGGTTCCTCGGACCGGTATTTCCAGGACGCCAGCGAGGAGTTGGAGAAGCTGGTTCCCGAGGGCATCGAGGGCAGAGTTCCGTATAAAGGCAGCCTGACCGCAATCGTCCAGCAGTTGATCGGTGGACTTCAGGCTGCGATGGGTTATACGGGCAGCCGCAATATCGATGAGCTGCGCTCCAAGCCGACATTTGTTCGGATTACCAGTGCCGGCCGCAGGGAGAGCCACGTCCACGACGTGACGGTCACCAAGGAGCCCCCTAATTACCGCACGGCGGAGTAGGCGAGTGAAAGCCGCACTACGCGCCGAGGAGTCACCGGCCCCCAACCGCGCCCGCATCCTGATCCTGGATTTCGGTTCGCAGTACACGCAACTCATCGCACGTCGAGTACGTGAGGCGGGCGTCTACAGTGAAGTTCATCCCCACGATATATCCGCAGAGGCGCTCAAGGCCTTGCAGGCCGTGGGCATCATTCTGTCCGGCGGCCCTGAATCGGTGATCGGCGAGAATGCGCCTCGGTTAAGCGACGCAGTCATTGAGCTGGGAGTGCCCCTACTCGGGATCTGTTACGGAATGCAGGCGCTCGCGGCGAAGCTGGGAGGCAGGGTTGAGTCCGCTGATCATCGCGAATTCGGTTATGCGGAAGTCACGCTTACCGAAGGCAATAGGCTATTGGGCGGCGTGGGGACCTCGGGAGATCCACTCAAGGTCTGGATGAGTCATGGTGACCGGGTGGAGCAACTGCCGGCGGGTTTCCAGACCATCGCGGTATCGGCGAATGCGCCCCTGGCGGGCATGGCTGATACCGAACGGCATTACTATGGCCTGCAGTTTCACCCGGAGGTCACGCACACGCAGAGTGGCCAGCAGATCATCGAGCAGTTCGTGCGCGGTATCTGCGGTTGTCGGAGCGACTGGACCGCCGAGAATATTATTGCCGATCACATCGATCGCGTCCGGGCGAAGGTGGGATCGCAGCGTGTGCTGTTGGGATTGTCGGGCGGAGTTGATTCCTCAGTCGTCGCAGCTCTCTTACACGAGGCGATCGGTAATCAGCTGATCTGTGTCTTTGTCGATAATGGCCTACTGCGCTTGCATGAGGGCGATCAGGTCATGGACACGTTTCATAAGCATCTCGGCGTTCAGGTGGTGCGCGTCAATGCCGAAGAAGAGTTCCTTGCCGCGCTAGAAGGCGTGGCTGACGCGGAGGAAAAGCGCAAGATCATCGGTAAATTGTTTATTCGAATCTTCGAGCGTGAAGCTGACAAGCTATCGGACGTGAAGTGGCTCGCGCAAGGCACGATCTACCCGGATGTCATCGAGTCGGCTGGCGCGGCCACCGGCAAGGCTCATGTGATCAAATCCCACCACAACGTCGGCGGATTGCCAGAGCGCATGAAGCTGAAGCTCGTCGAACCGCTACGCGATCTTTTTAAAGACGAGGTCCGAAAGATCGGTTCGGCGTTGGGGTTGCCTCAAGACTTAGTCGGGCGCCATCCGTTTCCAGGGCCTGGCCTCGGTGTGCGCATCCTGGGTGTCGTGAAGAAAGAGTACGCGGATCTTCTGCGCAGGGCGGACGACATCTTCATCGGCGAGTTGCGTAAGCAAGGTTTATACGATCAGGTGAGCCAGGCCTTCGCCGTGTTCCTGCCCGTGAAGTCGGTCGGCGTGATGGGTGATGAGCGGCGCTACGATCATGTCATCGCGTTAAGAGCCGTGGAGACCGTCGACTTCATGACAGCTCGCTGGGCGCGATTGCCATTCGAGTTCCTCGATCGAGTCGCGAGCCGAATCAGCAACGAGATTCCCGGCATTTCCCGCGTCACCTACGACATCTCCAATAAGCCGCCGGCGACCATCGAGTGGGAATGACTCGTCCATATCGAGGCGAGAGCGATCAGGATTACATGGAACGTGCGTTGGCTTTCGCTCGCCGCGCGGCCGTTGAAGGCGAGGTGCCGGTGGGCGCCGTACTCGTCGGCGAGAACGGAGACGTGCTCGCCGGATCGGGTAATGCGCCAATCGCCAGGCATGATCCGAGCGCCCACGCCGAAATGCTCGTCCTCCGGGCTGCCGGAGCCACGCTCAGCAACTATCGGCTGCCGAATACGACGCTCTATGTCACATTGGAGCCTTGCCCGATGTGTGCAGGTGCCCTGGTGCATGCCAGGATAGCCAGACTTGTCTACGCGGCAGCTGATCCGCGCAGTGGTGCTTGTGGCAGCGTGTTCAACCTTCCCCAGAGTACCGAGCTGAATCATCGTATTGAGGTGACGGCGGGGCTGCTTGCGGAACAGAGTTCGCAATTGTTAACCGGGTTTTTCGCCGAACGTCGCTGAAAAATGATCAGAGCGGCGCGGCGTCGGCGAGGATCTCTACTTCATCCGCTGCGCTGTTCTCGTCGGCAGTCATCCAACGCAGAATATCGTAATAGCGCCGGACATTATCGACATAGATCACCGGTTCGTGCCCGCGCGCAAACCCTCTGGGAACACGTTCGAACCAGTCAGGCTCACTTAGTAGCGGGAGTCGTTCCCTTACGTCTTGCCAGGAGTCCGGGTTGCCGCCTTGTATCTGGGTGATAACCCGCGCGTCTTCGAGGTGGCCGTAGCCCACGTTGTAGGCGGCAATCGCAAGCCAGGTGCGGTCGGGTTCGCTAATCCGCTCCGGTACTTTCTTGATCACGCGCACGAGATATTCGGCGCCGCCGTGGATACTCTGCTCCGGATCCGTACGGTCCTCTACTCCCAGCATTTCCGCTGTCGGTGACGTCAACATCATGATGCCTTTGACGCCGGTAGGGGATACAGCGTTGGAATCCCAATGAGATTCTTGATAAGCCATCGCAGCCAGCAGACGCCAATCAAAATCGGTTCGTATCGCTGCGGCCAGGAAGTACTCCTTGTACTTCGGCAGGCGCGACTCAAAATCTCTGACAAAGGCGCGCGACCCGAAGTAATCGAAGTCTTTCTTGGTCGAAAAATAGTAGCGGTCGAGGATAGCGTTCAGTGCTCCGGTGGCGTGAAGCTCAGCGAAATAGGCTGAAACACTCTCACGCAGTGAAGTATCGGTCGTCTTTGGCAGTGCCCATGCGACCGGCGTTTCCGGGCCGATAGCGAAAGCCTCGCCCGCGTCCGGATAGGAATGCTGTAAAAGGTCGAAGATATTAGAGTCGACGATCGTGTAGTCGATCTCTCCGGACACAATCCGCTTAACCAGTTCTTCAACCCCGACTTCACGATTTTCAAGCCAAGTGAGTTGCGGAAGTTGCCGGCGCGCATTCTCCAGGGTAGCGACGTAGGCCGAGTCGGCGAGTATTTCCAGCTCCCCGTCCAGCATATCCTGCAGTCCGTAAGGCTTGCGGGTTCCACGCCGATAGATGACTTCCTGCCGGACAGTCTGATAGGCCGGGCTGAAGTCGACGATCTTTTTCCGCGGCACGGTCACGGTCAGGCCGGCTGCGCCCACGTGAGCTTTGCCCTCAATCACATCCGGGAAGATCTGCCAGAACCGCTCGGCCACGTACATGTGCAGCTTGACGCCCAGATGATCGGCGAAGCCTTTGGCCAACTCGTAATCAATGCCGCGCGGCTCGTCGATACCGTAGTAGAAGGTCGCCGGGGTGTTTCTTGTGACGACACGGACTTCGCCCGACGCAATAATCTGCTCGAGGAGGGAAGGCGGTACTGTACATGTCCCGAGCATACAGCTCAGGGCAATCGTTCCGAGTGTACGCGTCAGTGGTAGCCCCTTCGTACGTCGGTGTGCCGTCTATTGTGCATCTGCGATTATACGAAAAAACAAATGCTCAGTCACAACTCGTGCATGTCACTTTTTCGATGCCACTAGAGTGCTCAATGACTTAGAGTTGACTGGGCGACCTCTTTCTAGAAGTACGGCGAGCGCGGTCGCGCAACTTAACATGATTCATACCGGGAGCATCCTGCCGGTGATACGGCCCGTGTATAGTGCTCCGCGACTGACAGACGGCACAGAGAATGAGTGACATTCGAAAGCTAATCGATTCCCAGCCGATGACAGGCCTGCAGTACACGGTCGTTATCCTGTGTTTTCTCGTGAATGTTGTAGACGGAATGGACGTGTTGGTTATCTCCTACGCTGCGCGGGCGCTGGCAACCGAGTGGGCAATCTCGCCGGAAGCGTTAGGTATCGTCTTCAGCGCCGGCCTATTCGGCATGACTGCCGGGGCACTCTTTTTGGCGCCGTTGGCAGACTATCTGGGCAGGAGAACGTTGATATTGCTCTGCCTCGTGGTCATGTCCGCCGGCATTCTGTTGACGGCCTATGCCCAAAATCTCACGCAGCTGACGGCCTTGCGGTTCGCGACTGGTCTTGGAATCGGAGCGATGCTGGCCAGTGCGGCGACAATGACCGCCGAGTACGCACCGGATCGGTGCAAGAACTTTCTGGTCAGCGCCGTGTTAGCCGGCTATCCGGTGGGCGCCACGCTGTCTGGCGTAGTCGCCGCTTCGATCATTCCGGAGTTCGGTTGGCGAACCATGTTCACCGTAGCCGGGTTCGCGACCGCGCTCGTATTTCCGCTGCTGTACCTCTTCTTACCCGAGTCTCTTAATTTTCTCGTCAAGGTACGGCCCGCGAAGGCATTGGAGAAGGCCAACGCAATACTGAGGTCGATGGGTTGCTCAGAACTAAGCGAGCTTCCACCGGCTGCAGCGGCCGCGGTACGCTCCAAAGTTTCGTTTCTGTTTGCCGCAGGTAAAAGTGCGCCGACCCTGTGGCTGTGGCTCGCATTCTTCATGTCGTTTGCCACGCTCTATTTTCTACTGAGTTGGATACCGTTGCTGGCAGCATCTACCGGGTTATCTCCGCGCCTCGCAATCTACGCCGGGTCCGTTTTCAATCTCGGAGCAATCTTCGGCATCCTGCTGCAGGGCTACAGTTCTCAGGTGCTGGGACTTCGGTGTGCGATTGGCGTATTTCTTGTCGGAGCTGCCGGGCTGATGGCTTTATTCGGCTTCATCTCCGGCTCGGTCGCCGTCCTGGCGCTGTTCGGACTGATCGGGTTTGCGGTGCAGGGTGGATTTACCGGACTTTATTCGGTGGCCGCGCGTCTCTACCCCACCGAAGTGCGAACCACGGGTGTAGGCTGGGCGATAGGGGCCGGCCGCAGCGGCGCGATTATCGGTCCTGTACTCGGCGGCATACTGATCGGTCTCGGCCTCTCGATAAGCACGAACTTCATCATTTTTGCCGTACCGATGGTGGTTGCAGCCGTCGCGACCGCATTGATCCGCTCCGCGGAAATCAGCTAAGTCGACCTTCCCTGATGAGATTTTTTGCCGTGTTACAGATTGACTAACGACAAGAGCTCAGGACTATAGGTCGCGCGCGCTTCGTCATAGATCGGTGCGACGGCTTTGACAAACGCTGCTTGCTCATCAGGAGTGAGTTCGATAATTTCACCGCCCGCCGCACGGATTATCGCTGCCGATTCTTCTTCCTCCTGATCGTGTAGATCGCGTTGAAAAGTAACGGCGTCCCGAACGGCCGCCTGCATCTCCGTCCGCAGGGCTTCGGGCCAGGCTGCGAACGACGGGCGGTGTACAAAGATGGGGCGGGACAGATAGGAGTGATAGGTCGCTGTATGATACTGGTGAAATGGATGAATGCCGTACGTGACGGTGTTGGCGAACGGATTCTCCTGGCCGTCCAGTGAACCTGCCTGAATGGCCGCAATCGCCTCCGCTAAGCTGATGGTCTGCGGGTCGGCGCCGAGGAGTTCGAAAGTCCGGGCCTGCACTCCGAGCACGCGAATCTTCAGGTCTTTCAGATCCGCTGGCGTGCGGATGGGCCTGACCCGATTGGAGATATGGCGGAAGCCGTTCTCGAAGTAGCCCAGGACGCGGTAGTTCGTTTGCGCTTCAATTCTCTCGGT
>Ga0209987_10000118_pt1 | contig 35962 bp, 31 predicted proteins | sample N074metaG_FD_182134 | JGI IMG/M metagenome (GOLD analysis project Ga0209987, IMG submission 182134) | Deep subsurface microbial communities from Kermadec Trench to uncover new lineages of life (NeLLi) - N074 metaG (SPAdes) (version 2) | ecosystem: Environmental > Aquatic > Marine > Ocean trench...
TTGCGAGGAATTCGTCGAAAGAGCGATAGTCGTGGTTGTGCCAGTGAAACTGACAGTCCTTGCGAATTTTTAATCCTGCGTCTTCAAGAATTCCGAGTTCATCTTCACGCGGGAACAGCACATGCAGCGATGAGTGGTCGCATTTATCTGCATAATTGAGCGCGGCCTGCAGCAGCACGGGTTTCAGTTCCTGATCCGAAACGAACAAGCGCCGGCTCGGTGCCGGCGTAAATGGTACCGTCGAAACCAGTTTGGGGTAGTAATCGAGACCAGCCTGCCGGTAGGCCTGCGCCCAGCTCCAGTCGAAGACGAATTCCCCCCAGGAATGCGTTTTCTCATAAAGTGGCATTGCGCCGACCAGTTTGTTGTTGTCGTCAAACAGGCCGATGTGCCGCGGCGACCATCCGTTGTCCGCAGACACACAGCCGGTTTTTTCGGAGGCCAGTAGAAATTCGTGGCGCAGGAACGGGTAGCTGTCACCGACCAGCGCATTCCAGTCGCGCGCGCCGAATTCCGCGATGCCATCTGTAACTACGGTGCGCACAGGGTCGATCGCTGTCTGCCTGCTTGTTTAGAAACCCTGTTTTTCAACAGACCGTTAGGCGGCAGCAGCACTGGCGGTTTTAGCGGTCTCCTGGGCATCAAGAAACTTCTCCGCGTCCAGCGCAGCCATGCATCCTGCGCCAGCCGATGTGATTGCCTGCCGGTATACCTGGTCTGCAACGTCTCCCGCGGCAAATACGCCGGGCGTACTGGCTGCGGTCGCATCGCCGGCCAGCCCGGCCTTTACGGTGATGTAGCCGTTCTTCATATCGAGCCGGGTGTCGAATAGTTCGGTGTTCGGGCTGTGCCCGATTGCGATAAATATGCCGGACAGCGCAAGGTCCGTGGTTTTGGAGTCATCCTTGGTGCTTCGCACCCGCAATCCGGTGACTCCCGAGTCGTCTCCCAGCACCTCATCGACGATATGATCCCAGAGGATGTCGATCTTTCCCTCCTCAGCTTTCCGAAACAGCTGATCCTGCAGAATTTTTTCGGCGCGCAGCTCGTCACGGCGATGGACCAGCGTTACTTTCGACGCGATGTTGCTGAGATAGAGCGCTTCCTCGACTGCCGTGTTGCCGCCACCTATTACTGCGACTTCTTTATCGCGGTAGAAGAAACCGTCACATGTCGCACATGCAGAAACGCCGCGACCTTTATACGCATCCTCGGATGGCAGGCCGAGATACATTGCTGTGGCGCCAGTGGCAATGATAAGGGCATCAGTGGTGTAGGTCCCGTAATCGCCCTCGAGCACGAAGGGGCGCGATGCGATGTCCGCTTTGTTGATGTGATCGTTGATTATTTCAACATTGTATCGCTGAACGTGCCTCAGCATGCGCTCCATCAGCTCTGGCCCCTGAAGTCCTTCGACATCGCCAGGCCAGTTATCGACGTCGGTGGTCGTCATTAACTGGCCACCCTGCTCGATGCCCGTAACGATTACCGGATTGAGATTCGCTCTCGCGGCATATACGGCGGCAGCGTAGCCCGCCGGTCCGGAGCCCAGTATCAGAACGCGGCAATGTTTCGTATTGCTCATGTATAATTTGCCTTGAAGATATTCGCTTGACCGGCTGAAAACCAATCTACCCAGGATTCCAGTAATGCGTCCCCGACAGTCGTATTCAAGGTCCGGGCAGGTGCCGCCTGTGGATATCCATGGACAAGTGTAGGGAAAACATATTCTGCGGGCAAAGGTGTCGCGAGCAGGGTGACTACGATAGATCGAGTGCAGCAAGGCAGCGGCCGGAAGGCTCAAAAATGATGACAAATGACATAAAAAGGTGTATTAGATTCAGCGTCTTAGATCGATATCGTTTAATATTACATTAATATGGCCAGATCGCAGCATCCATCCAGGCGTGCCATCAGGCAAGCCTCAAATCTCTCCGAGCAGCTCTTAAGAACGTTGCGTGAAAGCGCGCTATGGGTTTTTGGCGCCCTGACTTTTGTCCTCTGGCTCGCGCTCTTCAGCTACGATGCGAGCGATCCGGGATTCACGCAGGCGAGCGGTAGCGGGGAAATAAATAATGCGGTAGGCCGGGTTGGTGCCCTGGTCGCCGATCTCCTGTTCATTCTTTTTGGCCGGCCGGCCTATCTGTTCACGGTCATGGTCTTTTACCTCGGCTGGATGATCTTCCGCGAACAAAAGACACGGCAGGTGCTGACAAGAGCTGATTACAGTTTCCGGGTTGGCGGATTTCTGGCCACGCTCATCACGAGCTGTGCTTTAGCCAGCCTTCATTTCTCGCCAGTGGGATTTCGGGAAACTGCCGGCGGCATCGTCGGACACGTCGTCGGCGACAGTCTTGCATCCCTGTTGAAGTTACTGAGCGCCAGCGTGCTGCTGTTTTTCGTCTGGATAGCTTCGGTTTCGGTATTCCTCGGCATTTCCTGGTTGACGATCATGGACCGGATTGGCCGCTGGTGTCTTGTCGGCTGGGAATACAGCAAAGCCAGGATCAGTGAATTTCGGGACCGGGCGGAAGGCAAGCGGCAGCAAGCGGCCCGGCAGAACGTTTTCGAAGCGGAGAAAAGGCGCACTGCCGGTCGTACGCCACCACGCATAGATCCGGTCATGGCACCGCTGGAAACCAGTGCACGTGCGGAGAGAGAGCGCCAGGTACCGTTGTTCGATCCGCCATCGGCCGGCGAATTGCCGCCGTTATCCTTGCTCGATGACCCGCCGGAGCAAAAAAAGGGTTACTCCGAAGAGTCGCTAGAGGCGATGTCGCGGCTGGTCGAGCTCAAGCTCAAGGACTTCGGTATCAATGTCGAAGTCGTCAAGGTGTCCCCGGGCCCGATCATTACCAGGTTCGAGCTCGATCCGGCGCCGGGCGTGAAAGTCAGCCAGATATCGAATCTCGCCAAGGATCTTGCGCGCGCGTTGTCCGTCGTCAGCGTGCGCGTGGTCGAGGTTATCCCGGGTAAATCCTACGTCGGACTGGAGATTCCAAACGAAAATCGTGAGCTCGTCACGCTCGGCGAAATATTGAAAAGCCGCGCCTATGACGAGCTTGCCTCGCCATTGACCCTGGCGCTCGGCAAGGACATTGGCGGCAATTCCGTCGTCGCAGATTTGTCGCGCATGCCGCATTTGCTGATTGCGGGCACCACCGGGTCCGGCAAGTCTGTCGCCATCAATGCCATGGTCTTGAGTTTGCTTTACAAAGCGAAGCCGGAGCACGTCCGGCTGATCATGGTCGATCCCAAAATGCTGGAATTATCGGTCTACGAAGGTATACCGCACTTGCTCACGCCGGTCGTCACCGACATGAAGGAAGCGGCCAATGCGCTGCGCTGGTGCGTGGGCGAAATGGACCGGCGCTACCGGCTGATGGCATCTCTGGGCGTCAGAAACATCGGTGGCTACAATCGCAAGGTACTCGAAGCGATCGAGGCCGGCCGGCCGATTCCGGACCCGACCTTTACACCACCGGAAATCGAGGATCCGGAGCGCCCGGTTGAACATCCGACGCTGGTGGCGTTGCCGTTCATCGTGGTCATCATCGACGAGCTTGCCGACATGATGATGATCGTCGGTAAGGCAGTTGAGCAACTGATCGCCAGGCTGGCGCAGAAGGCAAGGGCATCCGGCATTCACATGTTGCTGGCGACACAGCGCCCGTCCGTGGACGTAATTACCGGTCTGATCAAGGCCAACATTCCTACGCGAATTGCGTTCCAGGTATCTGCAAAAGTCGATTCGCGGACCATTCTCGATCAGATGGGTGCGGAGAATCTGCTCGGTCATGGCGACATGCTCTACCTCCCACCGGGTACGTCGGTGCCGACTCGTGTACACGGGGCGTTTGTCGCCGATCGCGAAGTACATGCGGTGGTGCGATACCTGAAGCAAGCCGGTTCGCCGCGATACATTGATGAAATTTTGCAGGCGCCCGTGAGTCCAACTCCGGGCCTGATCGGTTTGGACGTAATGCCGGGAGACTCGGTCGATGCGGAACAGGATCCTCTCTATGACCAGGCGGTGCAAATTGTGATCGAGACTCGCAAAGCTTCAATCTCCGGCGTGCAACGGCGCCTGAAAATTGGTTACAACCGGGCTGCGCGCATGGTTGAGTCGATGGAGCAGGCGGGTCTTGTCGGACCGCTGCAATCGAACGGATCGCGCGAGATTTTTCTGCCCGCCACCAGCAAGGAATGAACGAATCGTGAGATTGAGTGCCGCCAGAAAAAACCTGTTTCCCGGAATCTTGCTGATTCTCGGTATGGTCCGGGCGTCTTACGCACAAGGGGAATCTGAAGGCCAGCGATTAATCGATGATTTCATCAACAACGTGCATACGATGTCCGGCAGGTTCGAACAGCAACTTGTTGATGCCAATGACATCGTAATTGATGTGTCGAGTGGCACTATCGAGATTCAGAAGCCCGGCCGATTCCGCTGGACCTACCTGGAACCTTACGAACAAATTCTCGTCGCGGATGGCCTCAATATCTGGAGCTACGACGTCGATCTCGAGCAGGTTACCGTCAAAGCACAGGCTAAGGTGCTGGCGAGCACGCCGGCATTGTTACTCGGCGGTTCGCAAAATGTGCTGGATGACTTCGAATATATCGGCAGTTTCGTGGAGCGCGATATCGTTTGGGTCCGGCTGAGACCGAAGTCGACCGACAACGGATTTACCAAAGTCGAGCTCGGGTTTAAAGAAGGTAAACTTAGCCGCATGATTTTTGGCGACAATCTTGGGCAAACAACACTGATTGCACTTTTCGATCTTACCGTGAACGAAAGCATCGATGCGCAGCGCTTCAGTTTCACGCCACCCGATGGTGTGGATGTGGTCGGCCGGCCATTGAGTCCCGCTCCTGCGGATCTCTGAATGCTGTCTCTGCGTTACGCCAGGCGCTGGCAAATCGCTGGAATATTCTTGTTGGTGATGGTCCTGACGGCGGCACTGGTACCGGCCGACTGGTTCTGGTCGCAAGGCCCGAACTCACCTTTTTTTCTCTCTGACAAATGGTTGCACGGCATCACCTTTGCCGCACTGGCGCTTTGGTTCTCGGGCCAGTACGCTCGCCGTTCCTATTGGCGCCTCATGACGGGGCTGGTTGCCTTCGGGCTGCTCATCGAAGTGACGCAACGCATGGTGTCGTACCGCACCGCGGACTGGATGGATTTGCTGGCTGATTTGCTCGGTGTGGCAGTCGGCATGGCCATCGCGCTGGCCGGCGCGGGCGGATGGTGTTTGCGGTTCGAAGAATGGCTGAATAATCGTATTGGCTGATCTTTTCGCACAAGATGTCGACAAGCAGGATCGGGGCGATGCACTGAATCGCCCGCTGGCGGATCGCATGCGCCCGCATTCGCTGGATTGCTTCTACGGTCAGGAGCACCTGCTCGCGGAAGGGAAACCATTGCGCCGGGCGATAGAGCAGGGCCGAACCCATTCCATGATTTTCTGGGGCCCGCCGGGCACAGGCAAGACCACGCTTGCCCGGATGATTGCTGCGACCACCGATTCACACTTCATAGGGTTATCCGCGGTAATGGCTGGCGTGAAAGATATTCGTGCCGCGGTTGCCGAGGCGAAGCAGTATCGCCAATTGCGCCAGCGCGCGACCATTTTGTTTCTGGATGAAGTGCATCGGTTCAATAAATCCCAGCAGGATGCTTTTTTGCCGTTTGTCGAAGATGGTACGTTGACGTTCATTGGTGCGACCACGGAGAACCCGTCTTTTGAGTTGAACAATGCATTGCTGTCCAGGGCGCGTGTCTATGTACTAAAGGTTCTCGAGCATGGGGCTCTCATCAAGGTCCTGCACCGCGCGCTCAGCGATAGTGAAACCGGTCTTGGACTGTTATCGCTTGGCTGCGATGATGATGCGCTCGAACTTATTGTTCTTGCTGCGGACGGCGATGCGCGACGGGCGCTCAACCTGCTTGAACTTGCAGCGGACCTGGCACCGGAGAAAGCTGGCGCACGGGTCATCGACAAAGCGATTGCCGAGGATGTCGTGCAGGGCAGCCATCGCCGCTTCGACAAGAAGGGCGAGTATTTCTACGACCAGATTTCCGCATTGCACAAGTCGGTGCGTGGTTCCGACCCGGATGCCTCGCTGTACTGGTTGATGCGCATGCTGGATGGTGGATGCGATCCGCTGTATGTGGCGAGACGCATGATTCGCGTGGCATCCGAGGAGGTCGGTAACGCCGACCCGCGCGCGTTGCGGCTATGCCTGGACGCGTGGGAAACGCTCGAACGCCTTGGGAGTCCGGAAGGTGAGTTGGCTTTGGCGCAAGCGGTTGTATTTTTGGCCTGTGCGGCGAAAAGTAACGCTGTTTATCAAGCCGCGAAAAGCGCCGCCGAGGATGCGAGGAATTTCGGTACTCTTGAGGTACCGATGCACCTGCGAAATGCGCCGACGCGCCTCATGAAAGAACTCGGTTATGGTGAAGACTATCGCTATGCCCATGACGAGGAGGGCGGGTTTGCGGCCGGCGAAAATTATTTTCCGGAGGACATGCCGCAGCGCAAGTATTATTATCCTGTCCCGCGTGGGCTTGAGCTGAAAATCGGTGAAAAGCTTAAGGCATTGAACGAGCGGAACCAGCAAGAAAAAGATCCTGACGATGATTGATCCGAAATTGTTAAGACAGTCGGCGAACGAAGTGGCCGAAAACCTGGCGCGAAGATATTTCGAATTCGACGCGGATGCTTATGTCGCACTTGAGGAGAAACGAAAAGTGCTGCAGGTTGAGGTCGAATCCCTGCGCGCGGAAAAGAACAAAAGTGCCAAAAACGTGGGTAGGGCAAAGGCTCAGGGTGAAGATACAGGGCCATTGCTGGCCGCCGTAAAAGATATCGGCGACCGGTTGGATAAATCCGAAGGCACGCTGCAGTCAGTTCAGTCTGATCTGCAGGAGATCGAGTTGGGACTACCCAACATGTTGCACGATGACGTTCCCAGTGGCTCGGATGAATCGGACAATGCCGAAGTACTGACGTGGGGAGACCTGCCTCAATTTGATTTCCAGTTACTGGACCATGTCGATCTCGGTTCCGGCCTCGGTCTTTTGGATTTTGACGCAGCGAGCCGCATTTCCGGATCCCGATTTTCGGTCATGCGGGGCGGGCTTGCGCGGCTGCATCGCGCATTGATCCAGTTCATGCTCGACGTTCATTCCGGCGAGCATGGCTATGAAGAGGCGTATGTGCCGTACCTGGTGCAAGCCGATGCATTGATCGGTACGGGGCAGCTACCAAAGTTCGAGGATGATTTATTCAAGACATGCGGTGACCCGACGTACTTTTTGATTCCGACGGCCGAAGTGCCAGTTACCAATCTCGCCCGGGAAAGCATTCTCGAAGCTGTCGAGATGCCCAGGAAATATGTGGCGCACACGCCGTGCTTCAGGTCGGAAGCGGGCTCATACGGCAAGGACACGCGTGGCATGATTCGTCAGCACCAGTTTGAAAAGGTAGAACTGGTTCAGTTCGTAACGCCCGACAAATCAGATGCGGCGCTGGAGGAATTGACGGGCCACGCCGAGGCAATCCTCAAGCGTCTCAGGTTGCCATATCGAAAAGTGATTCTTTGTTCCGGAGATATCGGCTTCGGGTCCCACAAAACGTATGACCTCGAAGTATGGTTGCCCGGGCAAAACGCATATCGCGAGATTTCTTCCTGCAGCAACTATCGCGATTTCCAGGCGCGCCGTATGCAGGCGCGGTGGCGCAACCCGCAGTCTGGAAAGCCTGAACTAATACATACTTTGAACGGATCGGGTCTTGCGGCCGGCCGCGCGCTAGTCGCAGTCATGGAAAACTATCAGCAGGCTGACGGCAGTATTACGGTTCCTGAGGTGCTATTGCCGTATATGGCTGGAACTGAAGTCCTGCAAGCGGGATGATCCTGGTGCCGGTGTTTCACTTGGCGGCAGGCATTTGAAATTGATTTTTAGATTAACCATAGGAGCGGCATCTTGCCGCGATTCCATGGCGCTGATCGCGGCAAGATGCCGCTCCTGCAGCAAAGTGTGAATAGCCTCATTTTTACTGCCGGGCAAGTAATTCATGCAGCTCGACCAGGCCGTTCTGCCAGCGATCCACCGACCGCCGATAATCCTCTTCCCATTCTTCGGTTGCGGGAATTCCGGTAACGGAAACGCTAAGACGCGTCTTCTTGTCATGTTCAGCCAGGGAAAATTCAATTGTCGTCGGTCCGCTGGCGAGCAATTCGTCCCCCTCGCGCAATGCGACCACCAAGCGCATTCTTCTCGGCGGCAGGAAAATGTCGATACGGCCAGACGAATCAGTGCCATCGCGCAATGACAGCGAGAATCGACCGCCGATGTGCGCAGCAAACTCACCGTCCTTTGCGAGCCATTGTTTGATCGAATCAATCTCTGTAATCGCGGTCCAGACGTCGTCAATGCTGACCGGCAATTCGACTTCTTCCCGATGACTGCGAGTGATGCTGTCGTGCGGCTGAAACACACCTGTCCGGGTGCCCTCATCTTCCTTTTCTTTGGGCGGAACTTCCGGTTGTTGCTGTTGCTCCGGATAAGAGATCAGGTGAAGATCGCGTTGTGGGAACGGAATCCTGATCTTCGCTTCTCTGAATGCCTGTTCGATTGAGAAATTGATATCACTGCGCACAGAGAACCGCCGATCGATGCGCAATATGCGTACCCGCAGCTCGAAATCGAGCGAGCTGTCGCCAAAGCCCATGAACAATGCGCGCGGCGCGGGCGCCCGACCGTCGGTGATGACCTCCGAATGCTCGTGTGCAGCCGCTTCCAGAATTTCGCGGACTTTTTCGATATCCGACCCATAGGCCACCCCTACATTAATGCGCAGGCGGCCATAAGTGTCACGCAGGACCCAGTTAGTGACGCGCCCGGAAATTAATTCCGAATTTGGAACCAGGACGTTCTGGTTATCAAGCGTTTCGATTTCCGTAGCCCTGATGCGAATGCTGCGAACAAATCCCTCAACGTCCCCTACGGTGATAAAGTCTCCGGTCCTGATCGGTCTTTCGAACAACAGGATAAGGCCCGATACGAAATTATTCGCGATCTCCTGCATGCCGAAACCAATGCCGAGTGCGAGCGCGCCGCTGACGATTGCGAGCCCACCGAGATCGACGCCGGCCTGTGTTAGTCCAAACAGCACTGCAAAAATGAATCCGACATAGCCAAACAGGGTTATCAGCGCCTCGCGGGCACCGCGCTCCATCACGATATGTTGCAGCCAGCGCCGATCGATCCAGCGCTTCATCCAGCCAATGACGACCAGTAGCCCGGCAAACACGAGAATTCCGCCAATAATGTTCAGGGGCACAAGCTGGATGTTGCCGACGGTGCCGCCAAGCACTACCAGTTCGACGAGCCGGTCGAGCGTCGTGCCGGATTCATCCCAGACGTAGATCAGGTAGACGACAAATCCAATCCAGATGACAAGATCTGCAACGAGCTGCATGAAGCCAATCCCGGTCCGCGAGGCACGCTCGGACACGCCTAGGCTTGAACGAAGTTTCGCCGCGCCCGCCGATTTTTCCGTCGCGAGATAGTCAAATGCGACCAGTCCAAACCACAACAGAATCCACAGAATCGCCAGCGCAAGTAGCGTGCGCGTTACGCCGTGAACGAGATAGCCGGCGAAGTTTTGATAGCCGACCATCAATGCGAAAATGCCGACGATCAGCGCGAGTGCGCCAGCATAACGAACAAGCCGAAGTCGACCTTTGATTCCTGGAATCCGGCCGAGATAGCTGAGAACGTAAATCAGCGAAAACGCGACCAGGAAAATTAGTACCGATCTGCCGCTGACATCCGGGTCCACTCTGCGAATCGCCAGCCATTCGGTGCCGAGAAATACGAAACTGGCGACCAGCGTCAGGATGAAAGACCGCAGGCGCAGACGCAGCGGTTGCACGTGGTCGGGGATCAGGCCCTTGACCCGCGCCGACGGCGACAGCGGACCGGTTGCCCAGTCAATGATGACGCAGCCGATACCGAACAGGAAAAAACTGACCGCGATCCTGACCACGGCAAGCTCCAGCGGATCGTTGCCGATCGAGAGGAACAGCACGCCAGCCAATGCGAAACCAAATAATAACAAGGGCGAGTATTCGGCCAGCGGCTTCGGAAACAGGTATTTCATTTGCACCGGCATCTCATCGCCACCGGCAGCGGCATACCAGCTATTGAAACGGTATCTCAGCCAGATTCCGCAACCAGCCCCGATAAGGCCTGCGGCCAGCAGCATCCATAATAAAGATGCCGGTGTAACATTCCCGACCAGGTCGAGGTCAACGGTACTGCGGAGCCGGGCAGGCCAGGCCCTGACCTCTGCCGGCATCTCGCGAAGCAGCACGATGACGGACCTGCCGCGATTGGTGAGAAACTGTTGGGATAGCTGGTTTTGCGTCGCAATTATTCGTGCCAGCAGTACTTCCGTGTAGTCCTTGACGCCGTTGCATCGGGTTTGACGGTCAATGGCGGCATCAAGCAGTCGCCGGATTTCAACCCGCTGGTCGAAGATGGCTGGTGCAACGTCTTCACTGATATCCGCCAATGGTTCGAACCTGGCCTCCAGCCGTCCCCTGTCCGCTGTGGATTTCTCGCGGCAGGCAGCGGCAGCCGCATCGAGCGCGACAACCGTCGCTCTCGAGCGGGTCAGGAACTCGGTGGCAACATCCTCGGCGCCAAGCTGCTCACTGATTTCATCGAGCTGGGCGCCGGCAGCAATCGGATCGAATACTGCCTCTTCCTGGGCCACGGAAAGTGCCGCGGGAAACAACGAAAGTATGAAAATAACGCAGAGAAAAGGAAGCTGCAGGACGTGACGGCGGTCAGTCAACAGGGCCTGTGTCATCATTGGTTCCCAGCGAAGATTCGCCGAATTATACAGAGTATGCGGCACATAAAAAATGCAGGGACCGGCCAGCCGGTTCCCGCATATCTAATTGCTCTGTTTCTGGCTTAGTTTCTGTTCATGAACAATCGCAGGATGTACCAGAACATCAGCGCGATCGAGGAAAAAAGCTGCATCGACGCTGCGACGTACTTGTCCTGCGGATAATGATGAATGATGTTGGATGTGTCATACAATACTGCAGCACCGGCAAATCCGATCATTGCGACTGAAAACCATGTGCCGAGTTCGAATCCGAACAACATGCTGCCGACAATTCCGGCCATCGCGAGGAAGAAGCCCCAGACCATCAGGCCACGAAGGAATGAAAAGTCCCTGCCTGTCACCATGACTGTAGCGATCAGGCCAACGCAGCCGAGGATCGTTACGCCGGCGGCGCTGTCGATGATGCCGGGTTCCATCAGGTAAGCGATGAACAGCATCGGTGCAAATATCAATGCCTCGATAACGATGAAGGCCGCAAATACGGCGTATTGGGCCTGTAACGATTGCACGCGGTGGGCAACATGCGATGCACCCCAGCCAGCTAGCATGAATGCACCGAGGACCATCCACCAGTTGTTGAGCATAGGTTCGGCAATGGCAGCGGAGATGCCGGACTCGAACAAATAGACTTCAATTGCGGCGAACGCGAGGATTGCGCCGACTACGTGCGCATAGCATTTCCAGATAAAGGTCGAGCGATCGTCTGCTGAAAGCTCTGATACCGGCGCCAGATAATTGACGTTATCGTTCATTCTGCACTCTCCTGGGTGTCTTTCGTGTGGCGAATTCTATCATTATTGACCTGAATACCAGCCTGATCGTTCCACAAATTCGAACCGGTAACGGACACCGAATATTGAGCCAAATTCAGCCATTACAAGAATATGCTTGTGTTTGCTGTTACTGCTGCCCCATAAACTCATAGCCAGTGTTCGAAATTCGCGGCTGAAGCCGCTCCCACGCTACTTAATAGACCTGTGGAGCGGCTTCAGCCGCGATTGCGCGCGGCTGTCCTAAGCCGCGGATGCCAGAAAAACATCTAAAGCCAGATTCATGTCTCTGACAAGCGAAAGTAACTCGAGCCTCAGGCTACGATTTAGTTTCACCGCCTCGCAGCCTGTGTTTATAAGACGATAGTGGCCTGCGTCTATTTCCTGACGTATTTCCTGATCGCCCGTGGGCCTACTTCTGCGCCGTAGATATTGCCGGCCGCATCAACGGCAATGCCCTCGGCGGCACTGGTGGCCGAGTTGTCCTGGTCAGGTTCCGGATCAGGAATAAATGCAGTCACAAACCCATCCCTTGCACTGCCGATACGAATACCTCGCTTCCAGCCCACATTGCGGCGTGCGTTGGATTCAGAATCGGCCGAGTACAGGACGTCGTTCGCATCGATGAACAGGCCACTTGGCCGTCCGAACTGAGTCCAGGTTGCGATATGTTCGCCGTCCTGGGTAAATATCTGCAGGCGGCTGTTGCCCCGGTCTCCGACGAACAAACGTCCTTGAGAATCCATCGCGAGTGCATGTGGATCCCTGAACTGTCCGTGATCGCCGCCGGTCTCACCCCATTGCATCAGGTAATTGCCGTCCTTGTCGAACTTGACGATGCGGTTGTTGCCGCCGGCATCGTGCCCGTCCGCAACAAAGATGTCGCCGTTCGGTGCCACCAGTACGTCGGATGGCTTATTGAATACATCGTTGCCATCACCGGCAACGCCTTCCTTGCCAAGTGTCATCAACAACTCGCCGTCAGAGCTGAATTTCATGACGGTATGTCCAACCCCTTCGGGCACCGGCGCATAGCCCACGGCGTCCGCGATCCAGACGTTATCGTCGGTATCAACGTAAATACCGTGCGGCCAGGTAATTTTGCCGCTGCCGAAACTCTTGAGAAGGTGGCCGTCCGAATCGAAAAGCATGACCGGATCCAGGTCGCTACCGACACAAAGGTTTGCACCGCAGCGCTCGGCGATCCAGATGTTCTTGCCGTTTTTCGCAGGATAGACAGCGCTGGTTGCGCCCCATACGCGACCGGCAGGCAGCATGGCCCAATCATCGATCGTGTCGTACGGGTTCGGTGCGTTATTCTGCGCGTGTGCCGCGCCGGTGAACACGGTTACCAGCACTACAAGCGACAGTGCTCTTGTCAACGTTTTGTTTCGAGACATCAGTTTTACCCCTGACTAAAGAAATTGCTCGAATTTATCGAGTCACTATTTTCCGGCGATCACCCTGTTTCTGAGAATGCCAACTCCTTCAACCTCGATCTCCACGACATCACCGGGTTTCATTGCGCTGGTAGCCCCCGGTGTTCCTGTATAGATAATATCGCCGGGGAGCAGTGTTACGTACTGACTTACAAAGCTAAGTATCGCATGTACATCGTGAATGTGATCGCGAGTGCTCTGGTTTTGCATCGTCTCGCCGTTCAAACGCGTTTGTACCTGCAAGTCCAGGTAGTTCAGACCGGTGACAATTGACGGGCCGAGCGGCCCGAAAGTATCACTCGCCTTGGCGCGCAGCCATTGCAAATCGTTGGCCTGCCAGTTGCGTTCACTGACGTCGTTGCCGGCCGTTACACCAAAGATGTATTGGTGTGCTTTATCGGCAGGTACCTTTGTCACGGTCGCCGCCGTTGTGTTCGCGTGCAAAAACTTGCATGGTTGCGCCGCACTCAACGCAGGATCAACAACATGAACTGGGATTTTGACCGCCAAATCGAACGGCGTGGAACCGACTCTTATAAATGGGACGCAAACGATCGTTTGTTTGGCAAGCGTGATCTGCTGCCATTCTGGGTCGCCGACATGGACTTTGCGACACCGGAACCGGTGCTGGACGCGATCCGGGATCGCTGCAAGCATCCGTTATTCGGGTACGGCATACGGTCTGAGGAGTATTTCCAGTCAATTCAGGACTGGCTGCGCGAGCGGCACCAGTGGAAGGTGCCACGTGAGTGGTTGATGTTTTGCCCGCCAAGCTCAATCGTCGGCATAGCCGGGGTCATCTCCATACTGACCAAGCGGGGTCAGTCGATTGCGGCTCCTGTGCCAACCTATGGACCACTACTCGGCCTTATTGAGAAAAACGGTCGCCGCCTGATCCGCAATCCGTTGCGCGAGGAAAATGGTTGCTTCACACTGGACACGGATGACCTGGCAGCGAAGCTTGCGGCAGATACCAACATGGTCGTTTTCTGCAGCCCGCACAATCCGACCGGGCGCGTGTTCAGCCGCGATGAACTCGAGGCAGTTGCTGAGCTGGCTGAAAAAAAGAATTTGCTGGTCGTATCCGATGAGGTGCACTGCGATCTCGTGCTGCCGGGGCATCGGCATATTCCCTACGGCAGCATTGGTAGAGAGCGTTCAGTGACCGTGATCTCACCGAACAAAACATTCAATACGGCCGGCATTCCGCAAGCAACACTCATTATTCCTGATCCCGAGCTGCGTTCGGGATACCAGGATTACCTTGACATGATGCAGCTCAACCATGACAGCACTTTCGGCGCCGCGGGCATGATTGCCGGGTACCGGCACTGCGCGGACTGGCTCGACGCATTGATCGACTATATTGCGGCCAACCATCAGTTCGTTGCCGATTTTCTCGAGGAAAATGTGCCGTTGGTCAGGAAGATAAGAGCGGAGGCTACCTACCTGGGCTGGCTGGACTTTCGCCAGACCGGGCTCAGTCAGGACGAAATCATGGATCGACTCGTGAACATCGGCGGAGTGGGCCTGTACGGTGGCAGGGAATTCGGCCTGCAGGGCGAGGCGTTTTTCCGCATGAACCTAGGCTGCCCCCGCTCGCGGCTGGAACAGGGACTGCAGGGAATCCAGAAAGCGCTGGCCGAATCGTAGGAGCCCGCCTGTAGGAGCTCGCCTGTAGGAGCTCGCCCCAGCGAGCGATTTAAGTTAGCTACACGCATCGGGCATCGATCGCCCGTTGGGCCGAGCCCCCATGAAACGATTGCAGCTCACCCTAACCGTCCACCGGCGACCCTTCCAGCAACGGCTCGAAATCCATCAACTCGGCGCCGTTTTCGGTACATACCGAGTACTGGGAGCGATCTTCCGACGCATACATGCTAACACCTGCATAGTCGCCAACATTGTTGATGACGTAGAATTTGATATTGAAATTCGGCATTCCCCGGTTGTTCAGGAGTCGCGCTTCGATCGTGTTGCGCTTGACCCGTCGTAACGCCTCCATGCCGGCGTCTTTCGGATGATTGCCGCGACGCATTTCTTCGACGATCAGGTATGACAGCAGTCCGTACAGGTTGGCCTCGCCGCGTCCGGTGGATCCGGCTGCGCCAACCTCACCATCGACATACAGTCCGGCGCCAAGAATTGGCGAATCACCAACGCGTCCCGGTATTTTCCACGCAAGCCCGCTGGTGGTCGTAACGCCACAGACCTCGCCCCTCCAGTTCACGCCGTTACAGTTGATCGTGCCGTAGTAGTCGTCCTCGTTAATCAGGCCTTCCCTGACCATGTCCCGTCCGGCTTGCGCACCTGCTGCAAGACGTTTTTCAGGATCGAGGTAGTGGAGCGGATCGATGCGGCGTTTCCAGTTCAACCACAACTGCCGCGACTTGTCCGTATTGAGGTCGTCCTCAACTTCAAATCCCATGTTGCGCGCGAAATGTTGTGCGCCACGCCCGACCAGCAAATGGTGATCGGTGAGCTCCATGACTGCTTTCGCCACCAGCGAGGGTTTGCGAATGCCCTCGAGCGCTGCAACGCCACCGGCCTGTTTGCGCGGTCCATGCATGCAGCAGGAATCGAGTTGCACCACGCCATCGGCATTCGGCAACCCGCCGTAGCCAACACTCGTGTCCTCCGGATCCAGTTCGACGATATTGACGCCGGCAATCAGGCAATCGAGGACATCGTCGCCTTTGGCCATGCGCTCGAATGCTATCTCGACGCAGGATAAGTCCCCTCCATTCTTCATCGTGATGCCGTTGCGCGACGCAATGACCACCGGCCTGACCCCGGGCCTGATCTTGATGGCTGGCGCCTCTGCCCCGGCAGTAACTGGCGTGGTGGCCGCGATTCCGGCTGCGGCACTCGAAATGACGAAAGCACGTCGACTGATCTTCTGACTCATTTTTTCCCCGATGATGGACTGGCCCGGTTTGCGGACTTCTTCTTCGATTGTGTCGGACTGAGATTGGTGTGGCAAGTGGCGGAGAGGGCAATCCGCCGGTCTCGCTCATTTGTGCATCAAGGGATTGGCGCGGATTGATCTTTAGTGCAATCTGTTGAGGAGGGTGGGATTGATGACACACATCCCTGTGTGTCACCCCTGCGGGGTCGCTTCGCGGTCCAAATTCGCTCCCGGCGAATTTGTCGAACCAGTGGGTCCGAACCTACACCCGCGCCACCAAAACCAACGGGCCCTAAAGGGCCCGTTGGTTTTTGGCGGAGAGGGTGGGATTCGAACCCACGAAGGGCTACAAACCCTTGCTGGTTTTCAAGACCAGTGCATTCGACCGCTCTGCCACCTCTCCAGGGATACATTTGTCATGCGACGGCGCATTTTGCTCGCTGCCTGCATTGCTTTCAACTGGACTTTGCCCAAATGTCGAATCGAGGCGATTTTCGCGATAATGTTTAAAAAGCGAGGTCACAGTCATCACGTCGTTGCGAACGATGCACTGCCGCATGGGTCTGAGATGACATCCTGATCCTGCTCGACCAAATATCAAAGAGAAATCAGTGAAATCCAAAATCTTTCTAACGATTGTCATTATTTTGCTGGCAGTTGCGGCCGGCCCCTTTATCTATTTCGACTCGGTGGCTGCAGATTCGAATGAAGCAGCGGCTGAATTTTTCAGGTTCGAGAAATCCGACAACGAGACCGCACAGGACTGGTTGCGACTGGCACGCGATGCGCGCGATACGGATGAACTGGAGATTGCCAGGCAGTCGCTGGATAAAGCGTCCGCATACGGCCTGTCACCGATACAGTCCGGCATCGAAATGGCACGCATCCTGGTGGCGAGTAACGATCCCGCGGGCGCGACGGCTGAATTGCAGAACGTGTTCGCAGCAGGGTTCACGGGCGTTGGCGTGCTGACCAGTGACCCGCTCATCAACTCGATGGCGGGCCGCAAAGTCTATGACGAACTCGTGCAGAATATGTCCGTGCAGGCTTACCCTTGCGCGCATCAGCAAGGTTTCCAGGATTTTGATTTTTGGGTTGGCGAGTGGGATGTCCACCTTGCGAATGGCGCATTGGCCGGTTCCAACATCATCGAATCTGTCGAACGAGGTTGCGCGCTGACCGAGCGCTGGACCAGCGCAAACGGCGGTACCGGCATGAGCATTAACTACTTCGATAAGGCTAGTGATGAATGGGTGCAGGTCTGGAATGCCGAGGGTGGCAGTCAGATTGTGATTCGTGGGGGCATGACTGATGACGGCATGGCGATGGAGGGTTATATTCACTATGTTGGCAACGGCACGACCGCGCCGTTCCGCGCACTTTGGACACCGTTGCCCGACGGACGGGTCCGGCAGTATTTTGAACAATCGAACGACGATGGCGGTACCTGGGTGCCGTGGTTCGAAGACTTCTACACCCGCAAGAATTTTTAAGAGAGAGATGTGACTCAGCAGCTCAAACAAAGACAATTCCCGGCCGGCAACCCGCTGGCCAATGCGCTCGTCGTCGTTGTCGGCGTGCTGGTGATCGCTGTGTCATTTGTGCTGGGGCTCGTTGCCTTGGTGGCGCTGGTCACCGCGGCTATCGTGCTGGCTGCAATCATCGGCGTGCGCGTCTGGTGGCTGAAGCGCAAACTGGGCGCTGGTCAAAATTACACGGCGAATCATAACGGTGAATCAGCGACCGGTAGCGAGATTATCGAAGGTGAATTTCGTGTGGTCGGGCCGGACAAGGGCCGTGACTCCACTGAGTAAAGCATAGTCAAAAGCCGCAAAAAACCGTAAGCTCGCCCCTAATGGCTAACGGGAAGACAGAAAAAGACCGCCGCAGAAAGCGGCGCCGTCGCCGCATCCAGGCGATCGTCATCTACACTGCTATTGCGATCGGGCTTGCCTGGTTCTTCGAGTCGCAAGCGACGACGACCATGATTTTCGTGCGGCATGCTGAAAGAGCCGGTCCTTCCGCAGATGATCCGGGCCTGACCCCGGCAGGGCAGCGGCGGGCGGCCGAGCTTGCCCGCCAGCTCGTCGATGCAGACGTTGTCGCGGGAGTCGATGCAATTTATTCCACGCCGTTTCGTCGCACGAGGGAAACCGCACAACCCGTGGCCGATGCGCTGGATTTGCCGATCAATATTTATGACCCAGCCGACAATGAAGCGGTGTTGCAAACAATTCTCAGGAATCACAAAGGCAAGATCATCCTGGTTGTCGGTCACAGCAACACCGTGCCAGCGCTGATGGCGGATCTCGGCGCCAGTAAAAAGGTGCCACCGATCGCCGAAATGGAATACGACAACATCTACATTGTTTCGATTCCATGGTTCGGTAAGACCAAGACGATTCGACTGCGTTTCGGCGAGCCTTATACGGGCGAGCCGGCGGAAGAAGAATTTGACGGCGTCAAAATGACCGAGTAGCGGTCCCGGCAGCAATCATTTATCTGCAATGATCAAGCAGCAAGAAATCAAAATATCGACGCAGGGCAGGGGTACCTACGACCTCAGCGAGCAGGTTGAGCGGGCCGTCAGGTCATCGGGCATCAGCACCGGTTTGTGCCATGTATTCATCCGCCACACGAGTGCGTCGCTGATCATTTGCGAGAACGCCGATCCTGCTGTCATGCGGGACCTGGAAACTTTTATGGAACGGCAGGTACCGGACGGGGACCCGATGTTTACACATACCGCGGAAGGCCCGGATGACATGCCGGCGCATATCCGCAGCGTCCTCACGCAAACCGGTCTCAACATACCGGTGACCGAAGGCCGCTGTGCGCTCGGCACCTGGCAGGGAATTTATCTCTGGGAGCACCGTTTGGCACCGCACAACCGCAAGGTGATGCTGACGATTTCCGGTGAGTAAGCGCTGGACGGGGCCGGTCCATTAACGGTGACGGCTGCTTAGTCGGAAGAGTTTGCGGCGGTCATGCCTGCAGATTCACGCAAGACAATGGCCTTCTTGATGAATTCCCCGTGCTTGTTAATCATGACGTCAGCCTGTAGTGCGTCCTGAATTTTCTGGCCCTGCGTGACCAGGTAGGTCACTCGTCTGACGCCGATGCCGAATGGGCCGTCGACGTCATACATTTTGATCGCGACTTTATGCGGATCGCAAATTAGTGTGAACGGCAGATTGTGTTCATCCCTGAACCTGGTATGAGTCTCCGCGTCTTGCGGACTAACGCCGACAACCCGCAGGCCCACCCCCAGTATGTCGTCGTGAATATCGCGAAAAGTACATGCTTCCCTGGTGCAGCCCGGGGTGAAGTCCGCCGGGTAGAAATACAGAATTAGCGGTCCCGGCTGCAGCAATTGCGTCAGTGATACGTCGTCGCCATTTTCATCGGGCAGGACAAATTCCGGCGCCAGGTCTCCCGGCTTAAGCATTCTGGTCCCCCCCTTCGTTTCTTGCATAATAACGCCTGTGATGCCGAAAACGGCGTATTATCTGGTTCCATTTTTGCGGTCCGGGCAGGAATAAAAATGAAAACAAGAATCTCCAGTTATGTTTTGATCGTTGTCAGCCTGATGTTCACGGCTTGCGGGGAACACCAGGCACCCGTGGTCGCCGGGCAGGCGGCGTCCGAGCCTGCTGTGCAAGGCATTCCGAAATACAGCGCCGAGGATTTTTTCGAGACGACCAGCTTCAGCCTGGTTGGTTCTGCGGCCCACGCCTTTTCAGCCGACGGATCATCGCTGCTGATCTCCTCTGACGGCACGGGTGTATTCAACGCCTACGCGCTGCCGCTGGATGGAGGGCCGCTGGAACAGCTCACGAAATCTGAAGATAACGCGGTATTCGCCGTCAGCTGGTTCCCGCAGGACAAACGCATTCTGTACACCTATGACAGTGGTGGCAATGAGCTCAACCACGTTATCGTCAGGGAGGAAGATGGCAGCAGCCACGACCTGACGCCGGGTGATTCATTAAAGGCTGGATTTCTCCAGTGGAGTGATGATGGCGAAAGCTTTTACCTGACGTCCACCGAGAGGAATCAGCAGGCTTTCGATATTTATCGTTATTCTGCCAAAGACTACAGTCGAGAGATGGTTTACGAAAATCCTGGATTCCAGGTAAGTGATATCAGCGGTGATGGCCGCTGGGTTGCGCTTGACAAGCCGCGCACAAGTGCCGATTCCGATATCTACGTGGTCGACCTGGAGAGCGAAAAACCGCAACCAACACTGATAACTGAGCATGAGGGCAGCATTGAATACGCTACCTACGGGATTACGCCTGACAGCAATGCGCTCATCTATGCCACCAATGAGCACGGCGAATTCAACCAGGCCTGGAAACACGATCTCGACAGTGGCGAAAAGTCCTTATTGATTGAAGCGTCGTGGGATGTCAGCTATGTCGCGTACTCGCGTGCTGGGCGATATCGCGTTTCGGGTATCAACGCCGATGCGCGAACGGTAGTCACAATCATGGACAGCGAGACCGGTGTAGAACTGGAATTGCCTGAATTGCCTCAAGGCGATCTGCGCAACGTCCGCTTCTCTGCTGATGAAAGTCATGTCGCACTCATTGTCAATGCCGACGACTCGCCGTCAAACATTCATGTCATCGACCTGCTTGATGGTAACGCCCGTCAACTGACGGATGCCCTGAATCCTGTCATTGATCAGAGTCACCTCGTCAGCAGTGAGATTATTCGCTACAAGAGTTTTGACGGGCTGGAGATTCCATCCATCCTTTACAAGCCGCATGGCGCGAGCGCCGACAACCGGGTACCTGCACTGGTTCTCGTGCATGGCGGTCCAGGCGGGCAGACGCGTACCGGCTATCGGGCCATGGTGCAGCACCTGGTCAATCACGGTTATGCAATTCTCGGCGCCAACAACCGCGGTTCTTCGGGCTATGGCAAAACCTTCTTCCACCTGGACGATAGACGTCACGGTGAGGAGGACTTGCAGGACATCGTCTACGGCAGAAAGTATCTGGAAACTCTCGATTGGGTTGACGCCAGCAAGGTCGGTGTAATCGGCGGATCCTATGGCGGCTACATGGTCGCGGCTGCGTTGACGTTCGAACCGGAGGTTTTCGACGTCGGTATTAACATTTTTGGGGTTACCAACTGGGTGCGTACCCTGCAAAGCATCCCGCCGTGGTGGGAGGCGCAAAAAGAATCGCTTTACGACGAGCTGGGTGATCCGGCGACGGATGCCGAACGCCACCGGCGAATCTCCCCGCTGTTTCACGCACAGAACATCGTCAAACCAACCCTGGTGGTGCAGGGCGCCAATGACCCTCGGGTATTGCAGGTCGAAAGCGATGAGCTGGTGGCTGCCATTCAGGCCAATGAAGTACCGGTGGTGTACATCGTGTTTCCGGATGAGGGACACGGGTTCAGGAAGAGGGCGAACCGGATCACGGCATCCGATGCCTACGTCAAATTCCTGGATACCTACCTGAAAGGCGAAGTTACACGCTAGAGGCTGACGGGCGCGGTTCTGCCGGAATCGCGTCCGTTCATCTGCCCCGGTAGCTCAGTCGGATAGAGCACGAGTTTCCTAAGACAAACGGGGCGCTACGCAGCGTAGTCTGCTCTGGGTTTGTAGGGGATTTAATACGGTCACGTACCATCAACTGCGTACCGATGTAGCGTGTTTTGCCCCACTGTTCGCATCGTCCGCTCCGCAACGTGAATCGGTATGGATATTTGCCCCAGTTTCGCCGATTCCTCTGTAAGTTATTGATTCTTGGTGTAGACCTGCCCAATTCTCGACGCTGATTTACATATTTTGGTCGAGCATTCAGTAGCGTTCCCAAATATATTTCTATATACTTCTAAATTATGAAAGTATCTGGAATTAAATAGCTTGTTGCTTGTAGGAGGACATGCACACACTCGCGCAAAAACTGATTGACCAGGGTCTGAAAAACCGCGTAGTGACAGCAAAGCAGGTGGCAAGAGTCCTGAAGGGAAGCCCACAGCGGCGATATGGGTTAGTCAATCGTGCATTGAAGTCAGGTGAATTGCATCGACTGACACGTGGCCGCTATTTACTTGCGAATCGATTTCGGGACTATCCCGCCCACCCATTTGCGCTGGCCCAGGCCTTCGTTCCGGGGAGTTACGTATCCTTCGAAACATCGCTGGCATACCATGGTTGGATTCCGGAGGCTGTTTACACCACAGCCTGTGTGACCCCCGGTCGAAAAACACTGGAGCTTGAAACTCCGGAGTTTGGCCGCTTTTCTTTTCACCCATTGGCAATACATATGGGCGGTTACCTGGAACTGGTTCAGCGATTGCAGATCACTCACCAAACCATGTTGGTGGCGGAGCCTTTCCGTGCATTGATGGACCTTGTCTGCTTACGAAAAACAGAGTGGCAGGGGATGGAGTGGTTGATCCGGGGTCTGCGCATTGATGAGGAATACCTGAATTCAATCACGCAACATGATGTAGACACACTGATGCCGGTTTATAAGCAGGTGCGCGTAAGATATTTTCTAAAATCTCTGGGCAATGCGCTAGGCCATGATTGAATTACTTCAACAGCAACTGGATAGCTACAAAGCTGCAGGTCCGATCCAGGAAGAGCAGGCCACAAGGGAAATTCTGCAAGAGGTTGCTTTGTATTCACTGTGGAGGGCCGGTTTTTTTGAAATCGCTGCATTTCAGGGCGGTACCTGCTTGCGGATAATACATGGAATACAGCGATTCTCTGAGGATTTGGATTTCGTTTTAAAAGCACCCAACCCTGGCTTTGAATGGAAGCCGTACCTGGAAAAATTGTTGTCAGGATTGCAGGAATTCGGATTAAGTTCAGAAGCAATTGACAGAAGTCGCATGGATCAGCAAGTAAAGCGGGCTTTGTTGAAAGACAGCTCGGTCAGCAACCAGTTGAATCTGACATTTGAGCGTGATCGTTCGACTCGAGTGTTGAGGATCAAGCTGGAAATTGACGTTAATCCGCCAAGAGACTCCGGTTTTGAATATTCATATCTTGAATTTCCGCTTGATTTCGAGGTTTGCCACCAGGATTTGGCCAGTAATTTCGCGCTCAAAATTCATGCTTTGTTATGCAGGCCATATTTGAAAGGGCGTGACTGGTATGATTTTGGATGGTACGTAAGCCAAAATATTCACCCAAACTATCCACACTTACAAGCAGCGCTTGAGCAACATGGCCCGTGGCAGGGCCAATCCCAGTTGATTGATCAGGCCTGGTTAAAAAACGCTCTTGCGATTAAAGTTGCCGCACTCGACTGGAAAAAAGCGGCTGGAGATGTCGAGCGTTTCCTGAACGATGCTGACAAGCAAAGCCTGACACTTTGGAGCGTCAGGTTCTTCCAGAATAAGGTCGAACGAATCTGATACGGGCATCTTGTGGACAGCGGGCACGATAGTATACGCTTAGCCTTCGCAGCCAGTCTGGCAGCAATTACACATGCTGTAGATTCGACGATTACAGCAGTAAACGGGTAGCATATTTCCTCATTTGTTGCATGTTTTGAAATATTCACTAGAGGGAAATCTGCAACTGAGTGATAAATAGCGAAGCCCCGGTAGCTCAGTTGGATAGAGCACCAGATTTCTAAAACAGATGGGGCGGAATAGGCGGTACGTGGCGTAGTGATTCCGCGGTTTTCAGGCGATTATGACTCCGTGGAATACCGCCTTTCGCGTCGCGGTGTTGCGCGTTTCACAAAAAGACAAAGCCGCGCAAGGCAGGATCTTATAGGTCGTTGACCTTATTTCGGAGTTGGGCTTCCAAGCCTGAGTGAAGTTAATTACCGAAGTATCCGTTATTTAATCGGTCTGTGTCTGAATGGAATTTAAGTTACCCTCCGTTCTGCCTGCACGAGTAGGGTGTCCCGGGCGAATTAGTACTCACGCGTTATCAGTCGATCCAGGCGATTTGCGGCCCCGGTGATATGAGGCGAAGAGGGCCGCACCGATGCCAATAAATACCATTGGCAGGAACGGGACAATGAGTTCCAGCCATGCGCCGATCTCTGAATCTGCCAGCAGCTCGAAAGCGATTGGGGCCCAGGTGTTGCCGAATACGAGCAGGTACAGGCCTGTCAATACCAGCGCTGCGGCTATGAACAGTCGGATAAACCTGGATACGCGGGTGCTGGCAGACTGATTCGCCATCGTCACTGGTTTAGTTTCCCTTTGGCATCAATCGCTGCCGGCTGCGTGCATCAGTCGGGTGGCCAAATATCATGTTGCTCGAGGTCGTCTGTGATTTCATGCCATGCTGCCTTGGAGGCCACGAATTGATGATATCCCGGAGGGCGGGGTGGGTCGCCGTCGACAGTGCCCATACACACGTACAGGACTTCAGGTTCTGGCTTATAGTCCACCAAAATATTCGAACCGCACTCAGCGCAGAATACCCGATCGCTGGTACCCGACGACGCATAAATCTTTAAGTCGGCTTCGCCGCTTACATAGCGAAACTTGTCCCGGGAAACACCGGCGAAAGAGGCGAAGGCGGCGCCATGCAGGCGGCGACATTGCGAACAATGGCAGTGGCTGAAATCAGTGATTTTGCCATCGATCTCGTACTGAATGCGCCCGCACTCGCAGTGTCCGGTAATCATCTTTCCGTCCCTCTGATCATGTTATTTCTTGTTTATCAGGCAGCTCGTAAACCGTCCACTTGATGGGCTGCTGAATTTTGTGCACTCTGGAACCGTTGCCTGCCGCAGCCTGGTGAATCATTCGTGAATCATACTGAAACGCCTTATCCAGCGGTATCCACGCCTACACGCATGGACGTTGCTCATAGCTCAGTATCCGTAAAGTTAGAGATAATCGTAAGACCCGAATATGCCAACACTCCGATCGCCTATTTTGAAAAGCAAGCTCCTCAACAGCTGGAGCCTGTTCGCAATTATTGTTATCCCGATGTGTATTGCCGTCGTAATGACCATGGCAAAAGTCGACCTGGCCAGCCCGTTGGGTGTCTCGGCGATGATTCAATTCTCGGTTCGCGTTGCTGTTCCGTGGCTATTTGTTGCGTTCGCTGCCTCGTCACTCGTCGTCATCTTTCCCGGATCGTTGAGTTGGTGGCTGCTTCGAAATCGTCGCATCATCGGGCTTTGTTTCGCGGCTGGAATGGCGTGGCAGTTACTCTTCATATTGTGGATGGTCATTGGATTTTGGGACTATTACATTGAGGAAGCCTACAATTACTTTGATCTGGCGGAGCAACTACCCGGTTATCTGTTGCTCTTCGCGATGGTGGTAACATCATTCCGATTCGGGCGCAGTCAACTGAGCGCGCGGCAGTGGAAAATACTGCACAAGGGGGGGATCTACTTTATTTGGGGAGTTGTCTGGAGCACTTACTGGTTCGAACTATTTTACTATGAGGACATCCAGGTCATCGACTATATGTATTACTGGGCTGGGTTTGCATCCTGGGCGGTACGCATGGCGGCGTGGACAAAAAAGCGGGCTCTGCAGCCAGCAATCTAACTAATCGCGTGCAGTCGTTTTTAGCAAACGTCGCGGGCGATGTGCTCCACCCTACAGGCAGTGTGATCGTTGCCTCCGTGGGGGTCCTTTAACCGGGTTCGACGATACTGGGCAGGGGTTTTCCCGACGTACTTCTTGAACGCGGCGTAGAACGCTGAATTTGAATTAAAACCGACCGTAAATGCGATTTTCAAAATGGCACTGCTCCGGTCGTCGAGCGAAGCCAGCAACTCTCTGGCGTATTCGATCCGATAACGGTTCAGGTAATCGAAGAAACTGATGCCAAAACCGGAATTGATGACCTGTGACAAGTGGTTGACCGAACAGTCAACGGCCATCGCAAGTCGTGGTAACGTCAGGTCGGACTGGAGGTATGCCTGTTGGGACCGCATTATCTGATCGAGACGTTGCTTGTATTGGAGTAATTGCTCGCTGGTCAGTCCGGACTTCGCATATTTGAGCCCTTGCGTTTCGACGGGCATGTCGTAATAGTCGGTAATCGTCATCGCAGCATCGCCATGCAGTGTCATGAATTCTGCACCGCGATAGGAGGCTGACGATTCGCTTTTCCCGGTGTTCTCGAATGGATGCCACCGGTATTGGTACCCGATCGTGTTTCCGCTTTTTAGAATTTCCCCAATCAGTTCATACCGATGCCGGTACCTGGAGAAAAAATCTTTCAGGCTGCTGATCAATTCGTCGTGCGACCGTTGCAAATTCTCCGGAACATCCCGGTAGATCCCGTTAGCAGTGAGATGATCGGCTACGCCTCTGGGATCGTGTTGATTCCAGGCGTCAAAATAGCTTTTCACAAATTCTGTCGCGCGCATCATAGTCTCCCCGACATCCGACCTTTGAGCATACATCCTAGCGCAAGGTCTCGTGAGATGTCCTTGCCGGTCGATAGAGCTATTGTCAACGGTCGATATGGGCGGCAGTCGTCCGGCGATTCAGGCCCGCAAGTACGTGCGGTTGTGCGGTTTTCGGGACATTAGCCAGCGCCCGCATGACGGCTCGAGCTTGCGACAGAGGTCGAATCAGAAATCAGGCGGCGGCGTCGCCCGTGCGCGGGGTGGTGTCCAGAAGGGTTTTTGTTTGCGCGTACACCTGGCCACCCGGCTGTACTGGCGTAGTTCCTTTTCGTAGTAAATCTCCGCCCATAGTTCACCTTGCAAGTGCTCTGTCTTAATCATTGCCAGCGCGATGTTTGCCTTAACCGCCGGTGACCACATGGCCGAGGTAACATAGCCAATTTCCCGCGTGCAGCGCTTGTTCTTATAGATGTAGGAACCCTCGGCGGGTTTATTGCCTTCGATATCGAGTTTGGTCAGCGTATATTTCGATCCGCGTTGTTTTTCCTTCAACAATGCAAGTCGACCACTGAAATGTGGTTTCTTAAAATCGACCATCCAGCCCAGGTTCAGTTCGAACGGCGTCTGATCATGCTCAAAGTGCACGGTCCTGAGCGCTTCATTGAATTCCATCGCGGGCATGATGAACGCAGCCTCAAGCCGGGCCATATTGGTTGCAGCCTCACCGTAGGGTTGAATGCCGTAATTCTCGCCCGCGGCATAAAGTTCATCCCACAGCTCGAGGGCGAGGGCAGGCTGAATCCAGAGTTCGTAACCGAGATCACCGGTAAAGCCGGTGCGCGATACCATGAGTGTGTCGCCATGGAAAGGAAAGTACATAATGTCGAATGGCTTGGCGGTGTCGATTCCATGCAGCCCCATGTTCTTCAACACGGCGCACGACGTTGGTCCCTGCAGGGAGAGTGCAGCCAAGTCATCGGTCACATCCGTGACACTGACTTCATTGAATCCAAATGCACTTTTTTCCAGCCATGCGTTACACGGGCTGCCGCAGGTCAGCATAAACTTGTCGCCGGCCAGCCTGAATATCGTTCCGTCGTCTATCAAGCGCCCTTCGTCGGTACACCAAACACAGTAGGCGACACGATTGAGCCTGATTTTCGCAACATCCCTCGTAACCATCCGGTTCAACATCACCTCGGCATCACGACCACGAATTTCATATTTCTGCATCGGGCAGATATCGTAGGTACCGCAGCTATTGCGAACGCAGAAATATTCGTACTCCGCGTCGTAATAGCAGTCAGCGAATTTGAAACCGTTCCACGCCGACCAGGCGTCGCGAATGTTCAACGCCTGCTGCCTCGGATGGAAAGGAGATAGTTTCAGGCGTTCGCCGGCGTAAGGGTCAGTTGTATTCATAAATTATTCGTCGCAGAAGTCGTCATCAGGCACGGTATTGGGACGTCGCAAGTCCATGAGTATTTCCCGGGCTGCGTTTGCACCGCAGGCGGCGGAGACACCGCCGCCTGGATGCGTGGATGATCCGCACATATAGAGATTCTTGACGGGCATGCGGTATTGCGCATATCCGGGGAATGGTCGGTTGAAAAACAGTTGATCGATCGTGAGTTCTCCCTGGAAAATATTTCCCTCCGTCAATCCGATCTCCTGTTCGATTTCATGCGGCGTACGAACCTCCATGTGTACGATCAGGTCCTTGAACCCCGGACTGTATCGTTCAATCTTGTCGACAACAGTCTGCCCGAACAGATCGCGTTTTTCTGCTGTCCACGGCCCCTCGGCGAGATCAGACGGGCAGTACTGCACGAAATTCGACATCCAGTGTTGCCCGGGAGGCGCGACGGTCGGATCCCAGGCCGACGGAATGACTGATTCGACAAACGGATCATCAGACCAGCGGCCACGCTTCCAGCAATCGTAAGCCCGCTCCATGGTTTCCAATGAACCGGTGAAGCCCTGTCCGCCGCGATCAATGTAGCGGTTCCCTGGTACACCGGTGAATTTCGGCATCCCTGACAGGGCAATATTGACCTTGCCGGACGAGCCGCGGATCTTGAAATTGCAGGCTTTCTCGTAAATGCCTTCCGGCAAGTCGTTCTTATCCATAATGCGAGTAAACGTGCGCTTTGCATCAAGGTTTGACACGACCACGCGCGCCCTGATTTCATCGCCGTTTTCGAGTACGACGCCAACGGCCTTGCGATTTTCCACCAGCACCTGTTGCACACCAGCGTTGGTTCGAATCTCTCCACCGTGCTCCTGCAGCGCACCGGCAATGGCATCTGAAATGGCGCCCATTCCGCCGCGTGCGAGACCCCACGCACCAATGCTGCCATCGACATCACCCATGACGTGATGCAGCAGGATATACGACGAGCCGGGCGAGTAAACACCAAGTGCCGTTCCGATGATGCCCGGGCTGGCCATCGCGGCCTTGATCATGTCGTTCTCGAAATAGTCTTCAAGATACTCTGCCGCGCTCATCGTGAAAAAGCGGACATATTCGTAGATTTCTTTTTCGCCCAAAGCCCAGAATTGTTTGGCGAGATAAAGGAGCTCACGGATATCCCGCGGCCGAAAGGAGGTTGGATCGGGCGGCGTGCGTAGCAGAGTTTTGCGAATGAGTTGCGAGTAGCGTGTCAGGTCAGTCTGAAAGCGATGCATCGCGTCGGCGTCGTGCGGTGAGTGGCGTTTCAGTTCAAGGTGCGCTGCCTCTTCATCGTGATAGGAAAATAGTCTCTCTCCCGCATCTCCGAAGTTGACGGTTCCTAGGTAGGGTACCAGTAGCAAGCCGTGCCGACCGAGGTCCAGGTCGCGGTGCAACGCCTGCCGCATCATGCTGCAGACATATGAACAACTCGAGTAAATCCAGCCCTCATGAAGTTCCCGCGAAACAGACGCGCCGCCGATATAGTCGTTCTTCTCAAGCACGACAACGTTCAGTCCGGCTTTCGCCAGGTAGGCGGCATTCGTCAGTCCGTTATGGCCTGCGCCGATTATGATCGCGTCGTAATTATTCATCGCAGAATTTCACGCGCGGCGTTGTGTCCTGCGCCACCCATGATGTCGCCACCGGGATGGCAACCTGCACCGCACAGGAACAGACCCGGAATCGGCGTATCGTACTGCGCGGCTTCATAAGTTGGCCGCATCATGAGCAATTGATCCATCGCGAATTCAGTGTGGTGCCAATGGCCGCCCGTCACACGGTAGTTTTGCTCAAGGTCCGACGGCGTCAAAAACTCACGATGAATAATATGCTCGCGGATGCGTGGCGCATATTGAGCGATCGTGTCGATGGCCCGATCGCAGATCAGGTCACGAGCTGTATTGGTCCATCCTTCCTTCAGTCGATACGGCACATACATGACATGAGCCGACAGCACGTGCTGCCCGTCCGGCGCAAGCGATGCATCGTGCACGCTCGGCAAGACGATTTCCATAACCGGTTGGTTCGGGAATTCGCCGTATTTAGCATTGTCAAATGCGAACTCAATAGCATCCATGCTCGGCGCAATGATCATTCGGCCGTCGGGTCGCTCGAGTCCATCGAAGTCCGGCAATCCATTCAGTGCGAGGTGCAGTTTTGCGACATAGCCATCGCAACGTAGTCGCCGAATTCGATTCGTGAAGCCGATATCCAGATGTTCGATGCCGACCAGGTCAAGAAATGTTCTTTGTGGATCAGTGGCCGAGACAACGTTGTCAGCCTGGATTTTTTCTCCGTTGATCAGTTGAACGCCCATCGCTTTCAGGCCGTTGTCAGTTCTGTCGATCAGTACACGACTGACTGTTGCTGCGTTTCTGATTTCAGCACCCGATGTCGTAGCCGACGCGCATAACGACTCGATCAGGCCGTTGACGCCGCCCGCCGGAATGGCGTGGACACCGTTGGATTCCCCGGCCATGCGATAGAGCATCGCGAGCACTGCACCATTGGGTGATCGCGGCGCGAGTTTCGAACCGATGAGTCCATCCCAGCTCAATGTGGCCTTGAGAATGTCATTGTCAAAATACTCATCCATAAGGTCACGGGCCGGAAGAGAGACAATGCGCAGAAATTCCTGCATATCCTTCTTGCCAATTCGGCGAATGTTGAGTCCAATACGTGCAAAGGTCATCATTTCGGCGAGACTGGTGTTGCCGATACGCGGCATCGTCCTTAGCCAGAAGGGCCTGAGTACAGCGGCAAAACGGCGCATGAGTCGAGAGTAGTTCTGATAGGCGTCCGCATCGTCTGCGCTGGTGCCGCTTAGAGAATTCTGTTGCAAGACGACATGTTTCTTGTCGAGACTTAAGCCGACTGTTGGCAACGCTCTCGATGTTGTTTCAAAGCCATGTGACGCAAGTTTGAGGTCGCTGACTATTTGTTGAGGGAAGTGGCTGATTGTGTGTGCGACAGACGCGTGAAAACCGGGGTGGAATTCGCGGCTGGCGCCAAGCCCGCCTGGTCTGTCAGCGGCCTCGAGCACCAATACGCGCTGGCCGCTCCGCGCCAGATAAGCAGCACAGACCAATGCGTTATGTCCCGCCCCAATTATGATCGAGTCGTAACGATCCAATTCCACACACCTTTTTAGTGCTTTTGATATAGCCCGTACGCTAGTTACCGCATTCTTGCAAGACTTCCGCGCCTACACGCAGAGGGCACAACTGCCGCTTACTCGCTGCGCCCGAACAGCGCGGTAGTGTACCCGGTCGATCCTTGAATTTGACTTCCTAACCGAGCGGTTTGCACTTTTCCGCGGTCGATTTCGTGACTGAAATTGCGGCCAAGACTTAGCAAGGATGAATCACATCAACCAGTCAGGCGGTGCAATGCGTAATCGTTGCCCCTTCAACCGATACGCCGAGAGCTTTTGGCGAGCCCAGCGATATCCAGTTGTATCACGGCCTGGGCCGAAAAGTGGAGGTGAGGACCGAACAAAGAAGATCCGGGCCATGGATAAGAGGGTGCCCGGTCATTGAAAACTTGCAATAAAATCGGACGACATAGATTATCGGGACCCACAGGCGTCCCGCCAAGGCATGGGACACACTTCTCATCTGCTAGCTTCATTGGTATCTGCCTCCTCCTTCTTAATGGTGTCTTTGAAGTAGCATTTTCTTGATCTCCGCATTAGCTCGTGCCGGATTCATAAGGGGCAGGAATGACCCAATTTGCTAGATCGAAATTTCTTCTTCCCTATCTGGACAACCCGCCGCCTCCCAACGTCGGAGTATCTCAGCAACATCATCCATGGAGTTACGAACGGCTTGTTGGTTGTTATCACCGTGGATAAATTACTGCCACTCTTCGCCGTGTATATCCGATAGCCTTGTAAACTCCTCGCGCCACGTTGCCACTCTGATCTTCCAAATCTGCCCATTTTCACTTTCAGAAGGGACAGCCAAGCTGATGAATTGCCCAGCCGATCGCTGTGTCGGTATAAACGGCTAGCGGCTCGGAAGGAAATTTACGCAAAGCTGCTGCGTTTCGGCTTCCTTGAGCGGTTGATCCACCAAACTACAACAGTAATCGGGTTTGCCGTTTGCGTAACAGCCGGCGTCCTGGAAATACCTGCAGTTCGGGCACCTCCCAAAATGACGCTTGCTTTGCCGCTGCGTCATCCTGCGCAACATGCGTTCCAAACTGTGTTCCACAGTATGGGAAGCAGAGTTCGATAGTGCGTTGGCTGCATCCACCAACAACTCGAAGGGATCCTCGGCAAGCAACTTCCTCGATTTGTTAGTTAGAGTGAGATCAATACTTCGCCCATCGCTCTTCGAGCGTTTGCGCGTCAGGTAGTCATTCTGCACCAGGCTCTTGATAGTCTGAGATGCCGTGCCACGAGTGGTGCCATGGAACTCCGCAAAGGCTGAAACGGTCCGTGAGAAGCGATTGACGCTGGAAAATTATCGCAATGCCGTCCATTGAGCAAAGGTAATATTGGCAACGAAGCCTTCTCCGCGAGTCAGGCAGCCCAACTGCACAACCAGCTCGGCTACTGTTCGAGCGCTAACATCCGAATGTGCGACCATCGCCGGATAGTAGCGTTCCGATACTATCTTGACAAGCAGTGCATCATCATTTAGTTTGGTTTCGCTACTAAATTATATATCAAGCAACACAGTGCATAGGAAATGTTCGTGTCGATCACGTTAACGGAATCAGCCGCCCGACAAATCACAACATACATGACAGAGCGTGGTGAAGGCATCAACACCATTCACGACTCCCCGAAGGACCCCAAGATCGCTAGGCCGCCCAAGCCAATATCAACGAATTATTGACTCGCTATAGCATGGAACACGTGAAACATGGAACTTGCCAACACTGCGGAAGACCCCTCGAACTTAGCTCGTTTTCGGGACTCGCGTACTGTCCGGCCTGCAAAGCAGCTTTTTGGCGACCTGTGCGCATGCGCTTTTTTTGGGGAGGGGTTTTGGCGCTTGCTACGGTTGCTGTAATTGATTTCCTTGATTCTGACATGGCGGTGGGAGAGGACTGGGGGTGGATGCTCGGCTTATGGGTTGTTCTTACTTTGTTTATAGGACTAGGAGGCGCTGCCGGAGGCAATGATGGTGGCGGCGATGGTGGCGACAATGATTAATTGGGAAATCTTTACGAGGACTTGAAGGATGACGTTTGTTGTTACCGAGAGTTGCATCAAGTGCAAACTGACGGATTGCGTCGAAGTGTGCCCGGTGGACTGCTTTCATGAAGGTCCGAACATATTGGTCATCGATCCGGATGAGTGCATTGACTGCACGCTGTGCGAGCCGGAATGCCCGGTTGAGGCTATCTTTTCGGAAGATGAATTGCCTGAAGACCAGCAGAAATTCCTCGCACTGAACGAAGAGCTGTCGCTGGAATGGCCCGTAATAACGGACATGAAAGACCCGCCGCAAGATGCGGATGACTGGCGCGACGTCAAAAACAAGTTCCAGTATCTGGAACGATAAAATATTGATTACGACGATGTTAGAGCGAACCTGTATTTGACAATTCTTCGCGAACGCAAGATTAGACAGAATGAGCCGATAGCGAACACTCAACACCGATAGGGAACCGTCAATGGTTGGGAACACACGTGAGCACGATTGCCTATTTCTATGATACATCTTTGTTGACGTCTCGCATGGCATGGAGTGGGGATTCGCCACAGCAGACTGATTATTGGGCAGTAGCGCTGATCGGTCGGTGGATGGACCAACGCCTAACTCCTTTGGGTAGGCGCAGTGGATTTGAAGTGCAATCGGTGTTACGACTATATGTTCCACATCGAGAATCGTTGCTGCTATGAAGCGCCTGCATCGTCAGAATTTGTTTGGCTGGTCAGTCTTTAACGAAGACCGAAACATCGATTTCCACAGCGCAGTGTGGGTTCGCCCAGAAGGCAACGTGGTCATCGATCCATTGCCCCTATCCGATCATGACGAGGCACACCTGAGGGAGTTAGGCGGTGTGGCCTGGATAGTAATCACCAACTCCGATCACGTGCGGGATTCAATCAGGCTCGCCGAGAACACTGGTGCGCAACTGATGGGCCCGTCACAAGAAGCTAATAATTTCCCCGTAGAGTGTACTCGTTGGTTGACCGACGGGGATGAAGTGGTTCCCGGCATGCCGGCATTGGAACTGCAGGGTTCGAAAACGCCGGGCGAGCTGGCGCTGTTGCTCGACGGCTCCACACTGATCACGGGCGATCTCATCCGCGCTCATGAAGGCGGGGCATTATGCCTTCTGCCGGAGAAAAAGCTGTCAGACAAGCGCAAAGCGATAGCGTCCTTGCGGCGACTTACACTTCTGCCAGAGCTTGAGGCATTGCTGCCCGGTGACGGGTGGCCTGTGTTTCGAGATGCAAAAATCCTCCTTCAGGAATTACTGATTGAGCTCGAACGCGGAGAGGGATTCACTGGCTAAGTGGACAAATCGAGTCAAAATCAGAATACGAAGGCGACCCTGCATGGTCACGAAAGCACGAAGCACAGTGAAGAAAATGTTCGCGTGAACGTGCACTTTGTTGATTGAGAAAACAAGCCGCTGCCTTTTAAGATCTACCGCCGCGTCGAATCAATCAAGAACGGTCTCAGCCATGTTATTCATCAGGGAACGATCCGGTTACAGCGTGCGATGCAGATACTGGCGATCTGTGGTGTGAGCGAGGTTCAGATTATGAGGGCAAAGAAAAGGCCCGCCAGCGATTGATGGCCCTCCGGTGTTAACAGGAAAACAAAATTCGGTGGAAAAAAGAAAACTCCGGGGGCGGGTGGATGCTTCGAATGTGCGATACTCACTCAGTCACAGGACGGTGGCAGTATGGCCGTTCGAGGCCAAAATTGTGATAAGTCTGCCAATGCGCCGCCGAACGATAAACTGGGCATCAGCCTGTGGTGCGGCAACACTCGCGCATGAAGGAGAGCGGCATGTCCTCTCATCCCACTGACTTCCAAGGCTCCGTCATCGATGCGCTCCGCGAAGCCATCGAGGGACAGATCCCCAATTCACGAGCCGAGATTAACGGCGGAGGCGGGCACTTCAATATCGAGGTGACCTCGCCCGTGTTTGCCGGCAAGGGCATGCTGGAAAGCCAGCGCCTGGTGTACGGTGCAATTGCTCACATGATGAAGGGAGACAGGGCTCCAGTGCATGCCGTCGATAGTCTGAAGACACGGACGCCCGAGTAGCCGATAGGGGGACCCAATCGGCCGACCGGAGGAAATAGGAGATAGCGACAGCCCCTTCTAGGTGCCGGTCACTACACATAAACGAGGAGCTGCGGAGAACGCTGGTGTCGAGAGTCGATCACTTCAGGAGCCGACCAACCACATGGACCAGGCGGCGATAGACGCTACACTTGCGTACCACCAGCGCTCCAAGCACTTCCCCTTCCGGTTCGCGCCCTCTCTCGGCTACATGGACTGGGAGACCCAACCGGATCCGTTCCGTCGATTTGAGGCGGCCCACACCTTTCCCTTGGGGTTCGAACCCATTGGCCCCCTGCCGCGCTACGAGCCTGCGTTCGTCCTTGGGCAAATCGATCCAGCCCCACTCCACGCGGCGACCGTCGCTCGGCTCTTCTATGATTCGCTGGCGCTGTCCGCGTGGAAGGAGATTCCGGGCGCCCGCTGGTCGCTGCGTGTCAACCCGTCGAGCGGAAACCTCCATCCCACGGAGGGTTACCTGGTCGGTGGACTTCTCCCGGGCTTGCATGACAAGCCGGCCGTTTACCACTACGCGCCGCTAGTTCATGCGCTTGAGCTCCGGGTCGAGCTGTCCCAAGAGGTGTGGCACGCCGTTTCCGCGCAGCTGCCCAAAAACGCGCTCCTCGTCGGTCTCACCTCCATCCACTGGCGCGAGTCGTGGAAGTACGGCGAGCGGGCGTTTCGGTACTGCCACCACGATGTGGGGCACGCAATCGCATGCGTCTCGGTGGCCGCTGCTGGACTCGGCTGGGACGCCCGGTTGCTGGAAGGCGTCGTTCACGAGAGTCTCGGCACGCTCCTCGGCACCCACCTTCAGACCGGAGTCGAGGCCGAGAACCCCGACTGTTTGATTGCCGTGTTCCCGCAGAATAGCTGCCTG
>Ga0209987_10000119_pt1 | contig 35889 bp, 37 predicted proteins | sample N074metaG_FD_182134 | JGI IMG/M metagenome (GOLD analysis project Ga0209987, IMG submission 182134) | Deep subsurface microbial communities from Kermadec Trench to uncover new lineages of life (NeLLi) - N074 metaG (SPAdes) (version 2) | ecosystem: Environmental > Aquatic > Marine > Ocean trench...
ATTCACTCAGCAAACGCTCGTAGTCGGGCTGCGACATGTATTCAAAAATGTCGCTAAGGTTGCAGCCGTTCAGAGAGCCGCTGGGTACTTCGGACAGCACCTGCTCTATCGAATCACAGCGCCATTCCAGGCAATCAATATTGGCACGAATCATTGCGAAATTTTCTGCGCGCCATGCAAAGGGAAGTGCGGATACAAAGCGGCCTTCGAGGATCCATTGCAGGTAGGGGTTGTCGGCCGGCCGCTGCACGATGAATGCATTGGGAATGCGGCGCTGTAAGCTTTGCCAAACCGGTTCGTCCGCATACTTCATAAAGCTCGGGTCTCTGCCGAGGCGCCCCAGTGAGGCACGCCCGAAAAACATCCGGCACAGCAGGTCCCAGCGTTTGTTGTTCCACCGCTCGTTGTAGAACGCTCGCCGGTCCTCCTCGCACTCGAGTTCGAACAGCCTGCTAACGGTTTGCCGATCGTGTACAAGCGGCAGGACAAAGCGCCGGAACGCCCTGAGATAGCGTTCAAATTTGCCGCCCTGAGCAATCCCCTGATCGATCAGGGTGGGGTTCCGGTCCCAGAACTGACGGCTTACCGCCGACAGTTCGCCTCGGCAGCGGCGGTAATGTATGCGCCGGTCAGTGCCCGGATTCTGTCCGAGCAATTCGAGGAACTGTGCGTGTGTGAGCGAGCGGATAGCTGCCACACGCAATTCGAGGCAGGCGATCTGCGCCGGGCTCAGATCAACCGCAATCACGCGTTTCGCACCGGCAGCAACGAGAGCCAGCGTATTGTCACCAGCCGAGGCGATAGACAGGCAGGTATCGGTTGGACGCACGTCCATGGCCTCCAGCAGCACATCGGCGTCCTCCCAGCACTGGGCATAGCGGATGCGGGCAAAACTGGCTTTTTCTGCGATATTCGGGCGAATTGACATCGGCAGCCTCGTTCATTTTCTGTGCGAGGCTCAAGCATCGTGTCGCGGGGGGTCAATCGCCTGAGCAACTGCTGATGATTGGGTATGGAAAACCTGATGGTTGTCCGTGGGGCAATTAATTGTTAGTTTTCAGTGTATTATGTGGTTATTGGAAAAGTGTCAGGCGGCTGTTTTGTGCCGGCGGTGATGCTTGCCAGGGCCGGTAATAGCAGCAGGTCGGTCAGAATTGCCACGATCATCGCGAAGCTGGTAAGGGTTCCGAACCAGATGACGGAGCGAATCTCTGCAAGCCCAAGGACCAGGAATCCCAGCGCCAGCACCAGCGTGGTCATGAGCAGGGTGCCACCCGCCGTGTCAGCGGCAATATTCAATGAGTCGACTAATCCCCGGCCCCTCGACGGCTTAAGAATATGCACGGTATCGTCGACGACCAGGCCCAGGATCACAGTGGCGATCGTTGCCGATGCTACATCCAGTGGAATGCCGGTCCATCCCATCAGGCCGAGCGTTAAGCCGACCGGGACCGCATTCGCCGGCAATGCGAGAAGAATACGACGCCAGGAACGCATCGCAACGCCCAGCAACAGGACGATAAGCACGATCGCCGCCGAAAATCCGCGCACCTGTGACCAGACGAGTTCATCGACAATCCTGGTGTAAAGCGGTGAATACCCTGCAGGCTTCAACGTAAGACCCGCGGGTAAATCTGCCTTGGCGACGATGCGCTCAATCAGGGAATCCAGCGATCCAGCCGACATGATCGGGGCCCCGAAGGAAATACGCAGCTCGCTGTCACCGGCGAGCATTGCGCCGGTCGTGACCGGTGAAAACTGCCTGATTCGCTCAAGCCTCCGGCGCAAGCTACTCGTACCCAGTGACGACGGGCGTTCATCATGTTTGACGCCGAGTGCATCTATCAACGACCAGCTCCAGCCAACGTCCTCCATTTGCGTAACATCGACCTGCCATTGCGCGATGGCATCGAGGTAGTCGCCTCGCACAATATTTCCACGAGCGGTCACCGTAAACTCGACTGGGACGTAGGGTCCCAGCTTTGCCTCGATGAAATCCGAATCCCGGCGAACTTTATGCGTCTTCTTGAGGTACTCGATCGAGTTGGTATCGACTCCGAGTTGGCTGATGCCGGCCATGGCGACGATCGACACGAAGACGAAGACGGCAATGATGCGGCCCGGGGAACGCATCGCCACCCGAAACAATCCCGCAGCAATGGCATCGAGCTTCGACGCAGCCGTCTTTGGTTCTGCGCCACGCCAGGACAGACCCGCAGTACAGATGATCATCGATGTGACGTATGCCGCCAGCATGCCGATGCCACCAAACCAGCCGAGGTTACGTACAACCGGCAACCCCGATGTTGTCAGCGCCATGAATCCGGCTGCGGTGGTCACGGACGTCAGCAGACATGGCCCGATCACCGCGGCCAGCCCCTGGATGACGCGTTGCGGCTGCGGCAGCGACCGGTCCTGTTTCGCAACGCTGCGCAACAGGTGCACGCAATCTGCAATACCAATCACCAGGACCAGGGTCGGCAATACCATCGTAATCATGTTCAGCTTCTGGCCCAGAATGACGTAAAGACCCATCGTCCACAGCGTCGCGTTGCCAACGGCAAGCAGCGTGATCGCCACCGCTCCCCACTTTCTAAAGAAAATTGCCAGCAAAACGATCATCAAACCGTGTGCATATAAAAGGAGTGTCGTCGTGCCGGTCGTTGACTCTACATTCAGAGCATCGAATACGACGCCGTAACCGGCAAGCCGCGCTACCATCTCATGGCTCTCAATGGCCTGTTCGACGTCCAGCAAGATCTGGTGCCGGCGAATTTCAAATTGCTCGCCGCTCATCATCTGCAGCACCAGTACAGTTGTTTTTCCATCATCGCTGAGCAGACGGCCACGCGCTGCGGCCAATGACCGGGGTACGGTGACGAGTGAGGTCACGGTCGCAACACCGTCGATGTCCAGCAGATCGTCAGTCAATGAGCCAACCAGTTCCAACCCGGCTTCCGAGCTAAAACCTTCGTTGTGGCTTATTGCGGCAACCACGATTTCGTCGTTGCCGTAGGTTTGCTGGAACTGCCGGTAATTCAGCAACTCAGGATCATCTTCCGGGTACCAGATCTCCAGTGAATTGGAGACCGCCAGCGATGTGAGTTGTGACGTTGCGAACAGGCTCAAAACTAAACAAAGGGCTGCTAAAGGAAACCGCCAGCGCCAGATAAAGTTTGACGCACTGACCGCGACGTTGCTCATGCCGCTCGCTCATGCCGTTCGAGTCTGCGAATCGTACCGCTAGTGCCATCAAGCTCTACCCAATCGCCGTCCTGGAGCCAGCGACAGGCATCTTCGACGCCGACCACCGCTGGAATGCCGAGCTCCCTGGCCACAATGGCAGAGTGCGACAGGAGGGAGCCGCGTTCCATGATCATGCCCGTCACCAGCGGGAAGATCATTACCCAGCCGGGATCGGTCCGTTGTGCTACCAGGATTTCGCCCTGGCGGATTTCAGCGTCTCGCGGATCACGAACGATGCGCACCGGGCCGCGCACGATCCCGGCCGAACATGCCTGACCGCTGCGGGAGGTCTCGCTCAGGTTTGTATCAACAGATGGAACCGTCTGCATGGACGATGCGAGTTGTGCCGGGCCTTTGGTGATAAAACGCCGTGGCGGATCATCGCTTTTCGCATATTCCGCGAACTCCCGGCGCCGGCAAGCGACGAGTGCTGACAGGTGGCTGCTACTGCCGGTAGCCCGCACAATTCCGCTGATTTCACCGACAGACAGGTAAAAGATATCGTCGGTATCATTGAGCACCTCGAGTTCCCTGAGGCGATTGCCAATCTCGACAAATATTGCACGAACTCGACCGTAAACCCTGGTTCTTTCAAATCGCAGGTTCTCGCGATCCCGAACACGGGCCCGTGCAAGTCTGAGCGTCGTTGAAAAAATAAACCGCCGCACGGGCGATCCTGACAAGCACTTGGCTGTTTTCGCCTCGGCAATCGCCCGCGCATCATTATTGATGGTGCTGCTCGCTTGTTCCGCGACATGCGCCAGCTGGCCCACCGCACGCAGCAATGGCAGGGGATCATCTACCACGGTCCGGCTTTCGAGTTTCAGTTCATCCAGACAGCGATCACCGAATCGCTCGAGGTAGGAATCCAGTTGCTCGCGGAATGCCCGGTTCGAATCGATAAAGCGGTTAATGATCTCAATTGAGCCGCCGCGCAAAGCACTCGCAAACTTCAGGTTCCTGGCTGCTATCGACGCCATTTTTTTCATTCGCCTGACGGGTTCCAGGCTGATAATGCCCGCTTCCCCACTGACCAGATCATTGTGGACGCCCGCGAGATCCTCGTCCAGCCATCGCTCGCACAAGGCACGCAGGGCACCGTGAAAGATCATGCAGTAAAGATCGTTGATCAGTGGCGTGTCCCAGGCGGGAATGACCGAACCTTCAAGGTCTTCATAGCTGTCGAGAAGTTTGTTCAGGGTCATCGACGGAAGATCGAGCGGCTGCAGCGCATCATCGAGCCGCTTGTGAAATTTCTTCACCTGCGCATTGTGCCTGAACAGTTTCCTGATCAGACGTTGCGCAACCCGGGCAAAACCGAACATTGCACGGACACCGGCAAACGGGCTGTCATTGTCAGCAACTGGCAGCGCTTCCTGCGGCAGGCCCTCCGTAACACCCATCATTTGCTCCATGAATTTTTTGTTAAAGCGAAAACCGGGAGTCAGCATCAGCAGTCGATACCAGTTAAGCAGGTTGTAATAGACACGACCCTGGATCAGGCCGATCATTTGTTCGTAGGCGCGATCGTTACGCGCGATTTCGCGCTCACTTACGCCGAGTACGCGACCGAAGTGACGATATGCTTCCTGGTATGCCGAACGCGCCACCGAAAACGTCAGCGGCGTGGTGACGCCGCCGTAACTTTCGACAATGTTACTGTTGTCCCACAGCGCGTAGTCGTCGACAGTATTGCTGTCGTTCAGCGTCGTGATATCCCGGCTCTGCAGCAGGAAGAGCCGGCGATCTTCGATGGCCCACTCTATATCCTGCGCACAACCATAGTGATCGCTCACCGCTCGAACCAGTTTCGCGATTTTGCGCACCTGACGATCACGCAAAACCGGCGCCGCGGATTCCAGTTCGCGCAGTTTGATTTTGCCGTTTCCGCTAACGTGCCAGGTATCGCCCTGGCATTCACCGCTGACCAGCGCCTCCCCGACACCGCGGACGGCAGCAATCACCGCTGTATTCCGATCGCCACTGACCGGGTCGGCGGAAAACGCCACGCCGGAGACATCGGCATCGACCATTCGTTGTACGAGGACAGCGGGTACCGGAACTTCGCCACTGACGCCAAGAGATTCGCGATAGGCTTCAATGTGATCGCTGCATGCAGAATCCCAGACCTTACAGGCATGCTCGGTGATGTCACACGGAGCAACCTGCAAAAAGCTGTCGAACTGGCCGGCAAAGGAGTTTTGACTACCGTCCTCTTCGATCGATGACGAGCGCACTGCCACCTTTCGTCCATCAAGGCAAAGCCGTTTTGCCGCCATCGCAATCTCGGCATGCAGAGCCGTTCGGCAGACTTCGTGTGAGGCGTGCGATCCAATCACGAAGAATGCCGGGACCTGGAAGCCGGCCGCCCGCAAATCCGCCAACCTGGCCGCCTTGTTACCGGCAAAATTCTGATCGTTGCTGGCATTATCAAACCGTATGAAGTCCATGCTTATCTCCTGTTAACCGAGCAGGGCCTGGAGTGGGCCCAGGCCGAGATAGAGGGTGAGCGCTACCAGTCCCGAGCTGGGCTCAATCAGTTTTTCTGTGCCGCGAAACGGCTGTGCACTTTTGCCCGGGAACAGGACCGCCGTTATGAGAGCCAACAGCAGCACCGAGGCGCCGAGACCCGGGATGAGTGCGCTTTGTCCGATGTATGACGCTGCATTCGCATAGGCAAAGACCGATGCGGCGACGGATGCGGTCCACAGGATGACCGCTGTTTTGCTGCCCCACAGTCCGCTGTAAGTCTCAACGCCGGTTCGTTCACTGGCCGGTACTTTGATTTTGCGGCCCAGTTCAAGGACCAGTCCGCAACAAAAGCTGAGCAACAGCAGCCAGCCAAGTCCGGCCGGAATTTCGCGACTAGCGCAAAGCCAGTCGAAAGTGCTCACGTAAAAGGCGATCAACGGCATCACCAGCATATGACTGAGCAGGTAAACCGAAGGATTGTTAACCAACCAATGCTTCACGAAGAATTCTTTGGTCATCAGGCCGATGTAGGCCCAGACGCCGATCAGTATCGGCAGGAGCCCGACATCGATAAAAAGGGCGATCAGGAACTGAATTGCTGCGCCTGCGAAGGCAAGCCTTGCCAGTTCGTCCAGTGAGACCAGACCCCTGGGTACCGCGCGATGCGGCCTGAACTTTGCGTCGATCTCAAAATCCTTGAATTCGTCCGCAACTCGCAGCTGGAAAAACAGGATCAGCGTGCTGATGACTGCGCCGGCGATACGCATAATGTCCGGCAAAGCATCGCCCTGTTGCAGCGCCGAGAACAACATTACCGCCAGGCAAAATACAATCACCAGCGGACCATGCGCCAAAAGCGGGAAGCGTTCTTGCTGATAAATCCACCATCGATTAGTCATTGTCGTTACTCCGTTGCAGTTCCTCACCGCGGGACAATGCGCGATGCGCCAGCGCAAAGTCGCCTGAGCAAAACGCGCCTATGATTGAAAGCTCACCGGCCAGAACAAGGGCCGCACATACCTCAGCGAGTGCAGTGCTCTTGCCGCAACCTGCGAGCCCGAGAATGTCGAGACAGGCTTTTGCGCTGGGCAACGCGGTGCCACCGCCGACAGTGCCGACCATGATGTTGGGCAAGGTCACACTGGCGTAAAGATCCCCCACCTCGCTGGTTTCGAGGCGGGTAACCCCGGTCGCCGATTCAGCGACGCAGGCAACGTCCTGGCCACAGGCCAGGTACAGTGCTGCCAGCCCATTTGCGAAGTGCCCCTGAATTCCTGTCGCACCGCTCAGAACACCGCCTATTGCCCCGGCGTACCAGTACTCGACCATGCGTTCCGGCGTCGTGTGCAGTTGCTGCTCGACCAGCGCCCTCGGCAGTGTGATATCGGCGATCACTCGTTTGCCGCGAACATGCCCCATGCTTTTCGCGGTGGACTTTTTGTCGCCGGAAAAATTTGCTTCCAGAAACCAGTAGCGTGGAACAATGGGACAATGTTCGAGCACCAGTTTGCAGATCGCATCCGATGCGAACGTCACCATGTTCTGCCCGGACGCATCGCCGGTCGTGAATTGCAGGTCGACATAAACGTGGTTGCCCTCGATCAGACAGCGAACGCTTACCAGCTTGCCGTGTTGCGTAACCTGCGACACAACATCAGTGAACGAGTCAGCATGGGCATCGATGAACCTGGCGAATTGTTCCGCTTCAACAAGATCGTTGAAGGCAAACATGGGCGTCCGGCTGACCGCCTCGGCGACCACCCTGGCGTTACAGCCACCGGCCGACGTCAGCAGTCTTGCACCGCGGTTATAGGATGCGACCAACGCAGCTTCAGTGGTCGCCAACGGCACCCGGTAGTCCCGGCAACCCGCAGCACCGCGCACGCGCAACGGACCTGCCACGCCTACCGGGATGCTGATCGTGCCGATGTAAGATTCGATATTGTTGCGGAAGCAAGCCGCGTTGTCTTTCGCCTTCTGATCAAATATTTCAGCCCTTGCTTGCGGCTGCCTGAGCTTGCTCCAGCGCTTCGCCGCGGAGAATGCCTCCTCCTGAAACGGGCTGCCGGAGTCGTTAGTCGCGACTGCGAGCTTCCTCAAGATATTGCTTGCGTCCATCTCTGGTTCTCCCTGTGGGCATTAGCCCGAACGTGGACGCACTATCGGTTTTCGGTCGGCTTTCATCCTGATAAAAGCCCAAATAAATGCTGATGATTGCCTGAGGTTTACCTGAGGGGAGCGCCGGGCTGGGCGACTTCCGGGGATTCTGCTACTGTGCGTCCCCACTTTCGGGCCGCATTGCTTGTGAGTGATATGAACCAACTACTGAGTGTTCTGTCACATGATCATCAGGCGTCCGGGCCGTACGCCGGAGCTTACCGGCAATTGAAATCAGGATAGAAAATGAACAAAATTTGTATTGCGCTCGCAGCAATGAGCTTGCTGAGCGCCTGCCAGCCCGCGTCAAACCGCGCTGACGCCGCCGCAACACCTGCGGCTCACCTGGATTCCGGCATCGACTTTGCAGGCATGGACAACTCTGTCAGGCCACAGGACGATTTTTTTAGCTACGCGAATGGCAGCTGGGTCGAGACTACCGAGATTCCGGCAGACCAGTCGGGTTGGGGATCCTTCAATATCCTTTACGACAACAGCCTGGCGCAGTTGCAGACAATCATCAAAAAGTCCGCCGCCGACGCCGGCAAGAATGACAGCGGCGCAAAAATCGGCGACTTCTATAAAGCATATATGAATGAAGAGCGGGTCAATGCGCTGGGGATCGCGCCGCTCCAGGGGTTGCTCGCCCGGATCGACGCCCTCGGTGATCACGATGAGGTTGCCGCGTTTTTTGGCGCAAGCAGCGAGCTGGGCCTGGACGCGCCATTCCAGCTCAGGATCGACCAGGACGTCAGGAATCCCGAGCGCTATGTGATGATTACCTGGCAATCCGGTCTCGGCCTGCCCGATCGTGACTATTACTTCGATGACACCGAGCGCGGCGTGCAGATCCGCGAGAGCTACCAGCAGTTCGTTGAAAAACTCATGGCCCTGTCCGGGTATGACGACGCCGTCGGCGCCGCCGGGCGCATCATGACGCTCGAGACGCAACTGGCGGAGCATCACTGGGACAAGGTCGAGAATCGTGATCCGCAGAAGCGTTATAACAAGGTAACGGATGACGAGCTTGAAGTAATGCTCGGCAACCTGAACCTGGACGGATATTTCACCGGCATTGGCTCAGGCCGCCAGGACTACGTCATCGTCAGCCAGCCGTCTTACATGAAAGCGATGAACGAGATTTTTCCAACCGTGCCGCTGGATACCTGGAAGGAATTCCTGCGCCTTCAGGCTTTGAACAGCTACGCGAATTTCCTGGCCAAAGACTTTGTCGAAATCAATTTTGATTTCTACGCGAAGACACTGCGTGGGCAAGAAGAGCAGCGGCCGCGCTGGAAGCGCGCCATCAGGTCGGTCAATGCCAACCTCGGCGAATTGCTGGGTCAGTTATACGTGGAGGAGCACTTTCCAGCCGAAGCCAAAACACGCATGGTCGAAATGGTCAACTACCTGATACTTGCCTATGAAGAATCGATTCAGAACCTGGAGTGGATGAGCGACGAGACCAGGGCGAAAGCACTCGAGAAGCTCTCCAAGTTTACGCCCAAGATCGGCTATCCGGATGAATGGCGCGACTATTCAGAGCTGCAAGTAGCGGACGATGACCTGGTCGGCAACATCCAGCGCGCCAGGGTGTTTGCTCATTACCGCGAACTCGACAAGCTGGGCAAACCGCTGGACCGGAACGAGTGGTTCATGTCCCCACAGACGGTCAACGCCTACTACAACCCGCCGATGAACGAAATTGTATTTCCGGCGGCGATCCTGCAACCGCCCTTCTTTATGCTCGATGCCGAAGACGCGCGCAATTACGGTGCCATCGGGCTCGTGATAGGGCATGAAATTGGCCACGGTTTTGACGACTCCGGCAGTCAGTACGACGGTGACGGAAACCTTAAGGACTGGTGGACAGAAGAGGATCGTGCCCGTTTCGAGGAGCGGACTGACAAACTCGTCGCACAATACGACCGTTTCGAGGCGCTTCCGGACCTGTTCATCAACGGCAAGCTGACGCTGGGTGAAAACATCGGCGACCTTGGCGGCACTGCTATCGCCTTACGCGCCTACGAGATGTCCCTGGAGGGCAAGCAATCGCCAATCATCGACGGATTGACCGGCGACGAGCGCTTCTTTCTCGGCATGGCACAGGTCTGGCGCTCCAAGTACCGGGACGAAGCTATCGAGCTTCGGGTCAAGAGTGATCCCCATTCACCGGCGTACTACCGCGTGAACGGTGTGCTACCCAACGTGGATGCGTTTTACGAGACGTTCGACGTGAAAGAAGGCGACGGCCACTACCTGGCCTCGGAAGATCGCGTCAGGATCTGGCGTTAGCTGATGCAAGCCTTTTGGTTGGGTTCGTGTTAGCGCGGAAACATTGTAGACCGCTTGTAAAAAACTCTGGCTCTTTGAGACCATTCCTGGCTGCTAATGCTCCGGTAAGTCTGGCATGGTCTGTTGACAAATGATTCCTGCAATACTGGCCAGTTTGGCCACAAATGGATTGCAGAGTGTCAGTGTTCGTGCAACTTCTCTTGCAACCACACCTTGATCAACGATTGATACGGCACGTCGCGAGCATTGGCTGCAGCCTTGATGGAATCCAGGAGATGCCGGGGAAGACGAAGAGAAATCGTCTTTGTCGTCGGCTTCAGGTTCGGCATGACGACCTGCTGGGCCTGTTTCCAGTCGAGGTAGTCTGAGGAATCATACTTTTCCCAGAAACGCCGTTCGTCGTTCTCGTTGGCAAAGTCCGGTACAGATCTAAGTCGCTTTTTCATAAATTGCTTTCTCCTTACGATGCATATCCCTGGCGGAGATCACGCGGATTTTTTTTTCCGCGTCGCGCAAAGTAAAAGTGATATGCAGCAGACGTTCATCGTCTGTTCGCCCCAAAGCGTGGAACCGCGGCTCCTGGCGGCTGTGTTTGGCATCCTCCAGCAGGAGTAACGGCGCATTGAAAAAAAGCTGCTCTGCCTCCGCCATCGACACACCGTGCTTCTCATTCTTTCGGGTATTTCCCTCATCCCAGTTAAAAGCCGTGATTTTGCTCAGGGGAATCATTATTTGTATATTACCATCATATACAGATCAGGCAAACTTCAATCCGATGTGCCGCCCCTTCAGGCGGCTCGTGGCCTTGGACCGCAGCATTTGCTGAGCGCCAGCCGACCAACCGCTGTTGGCGGCAGCGGGCGATGACATAGTGCGAACTTGCGTGGTTACAGTGGCCGTCGAGCTTCGCGTAAAGAGTGATCCCCGTTCGCCGGCGTACTACCGCGTGAACGGCGTAGTACCCAACGTGGATGCGTTTTACGAGACTTTCGACGTCAAAGAAGGCGACAGCCACTACCTGGCCTCAGAAGATCGCGTCAGGATCTGGCGATAGATTATGCAAGCCTTTTTGTTGGGTTCGTGTTACCGCGGAAACATTGTAGACCGCTTGTTAAACAATCTGGCTCGCTAAGACGATTCCCGGCTGCTAATGCTCCGGCAAGTCTGCATGGTCGGCTGACAATTGATTCCTGCAATACTGTCCAGTTTGGCCACAAATAGATTGCAAGGACACGCATCGAAATCGAAGCGATTTCTGTATTGCGGTGCAAAACACAACTCGCACTAGTCGATGGGTATCCTCAATTTTCCCTCAATTTTCCCTCTCAATTTTCTCATCAGGTTTCTCAAATCTGTTGCCGATAACTTGCGTTTGTTCTTCTGCTACTCGTATAGTGTTTTGCGGATAAACATCAGGGGGCAGCAGATATGGCGTGGACTATCAAGGGAGAGTTTGTAGAGACTTGCAGTTGCAATATGCTGTGTCCATGTTGGTACGGTGTGCAAGAACTGATGCTCATGGATCAGGGCTGGTGCGCCAGTCCGTGGCTGATTCGCATTGAAGAAGGTGAATCGAACGGCGTGGATATCAGCGGCTGCAACGTGGTCCTGACAACCTACTTCCCCGGACCCACCCTGTTCGATGGTGACGGCACCGGCCGTGTATACCTGGACCACAACAATTCAATCGAACAGCGTCGTGAACTGGAGGCGATTTTCACCGCAACGAGAGGTGGGCCCCTGGAGGTTATCGGTGCACTGGTGAGTAAATGGCTGCCGACGCAGGTCACCGACATAGACGTTACTGAAGAAGACGGTACGATCAAGGCCGAAGTCGGCGATTTCGGTTCGATCGTATCCAGGCGGATGGTCAACGAAGAAGGCGACACTGTCACTTTGCACAATGCTGGTTTCGCGCTGGTGTGGAAATTCGATGACAACATCACCGAGATGGCGCCGAGCGATGGCACCAGTTGGCATGATCCGGACATGCCACTGGAATGGGAGGGCAAATCCGGAGCTGTCGGGCACTTTACCTGGAGCGTTCAATAGCTTTCTCGACATTGTCGACATTGGGTGCTCTTTTGGCAGTATGTTCATAACGGCAATTCGCGACCGCGCGTTGGTGGCGCTATCCATATTCACGATGTGCGCCCTGGCCTGGGCGTACCTGATTTACCTGGCTGCAGGCATGCCGTCTATGGCTTCGGGTACGGTAGCCATGCGCATGGCGATACCTTCCGACCATAACTGGGCGTTGCCGGATTTCGCTGCGATGCTTCTCATGTGGTCGGTGATGATGATCGCGATGATGTTGCCTTCGGCGACCCCGATGATCCTGCTCTATGAAAAGATCAACCGGAAGCGGGAGTCGCAAGGTCGACCCCGGGATGCTGTCGCCCTGTTCGTTGGCGGTTATCTGCTGGTCTGGGTCGGGTTCTCTGTCCTGGCGACAATCCTCAACTGGGGCTTGCACACGGGTGGCTCGTTAACCAGCATGATGGGCCGGGGGACACCTTTCATAGCCGGTGTCGCAATGCTTGGTGCAGGAATCTACCAGTGGACATCACTGAAATACGCCTGCCTGACGCATTGCCGCTCGCCGATTGGATTTCTGATGGCTCATTGGCGCGAGGGTCGTTGGGGAACTGTTTGCATGGGGCTCCACCACGGTCTCTACTGTCTGGGATGTTGCTGGCTGTTGATGGCGCTCCTGTTTGTCCTGGGGGTGATGAACTTGCTCTGGATTGCAGCTCTGACAGTATTTGTACTGGCTGAAAAGGTGGTACCGAGAGGCCACCTGCTGAGCCGCATTGCCGGCGTGTTCATGATCACCTGGGGTGGCTGGCTTATTATTTTCGCAGAATAGACAATCTGTATGGGTGACTAACGCTGGCTCTATAGTAGTGCGAATTTGCGTGGTTACAGCGCCCTTTTGCTGGCACAATTCCGCTGTCCTCCCGCAATCCGAGTGCGCCATATTTTGAATATTGACCGCGACAGAGTATTTCAACTATTCAAGTATTCTGTCTACGCGCTTCTCACTATTAATATCTACCTGTTCTTTTCCGTGGAATGGGCTGCTTCGGCGTACCGTTTTGCTAACGGAATAGACCTGTCTGACATCATCGAAGGATTTGTTGCCAGCATCGACACGGCCGCATGGGTGCTGCTGCTCCTTATGTTCGAACTCGAAACCTGTGTGCTCGATGACAGCCATTTCACGAAACGGGTTACCTGGACCCTGCATGGACTGCGTGCGATCTGCTATATCTTCATCGTCTACGCGTTTTACGGTTATCTGACTAAACTTGTTTTTTTATCAGGCACAGGACCGTTACCCGATGTCAGCGATGTCTGTGCATTGGTTGACGGTCAATGGGCTTATGCTATCGATTTTGACGAATACGAAATCCTGACTGCCGCAAACTGTGCCTCATTTTCTGCAGCAAACTCATTCCTGCAATATCCCGGGATGTTTGCGGTTGTCGATCAGGCGGGATTCACTGACATCCTGAGGCTCGCCTGGGTCGACGTGATCAATTCCGCCGTCTGGTTGCTGGTGGTGATCGTACTGGAGATCGATGTACGGCTGCAGGAGCGGCATAAACTCGAGGGCGTGGTCCTTCGATTGAGCAATCTCAGCAAGTACGTTCTGTATACAGTCCTGTTACTGGCTGCCGTTTACTGGGGTATCAAAGGCGACTTCGTCGATTTCTGGGACGCTTTTCTGTGGCTCGTTGCCTTCGCCTTCATCGAGTTGAACGTGTTCGAGTGGCGCCAGGAAAGCACGGCAGCGCAAGATCTCACCACATCTTTCGTTCCTTGACCCATATCCAGGATTACCGTATATACTCGACCTCTCCTGATTACGGGACTTAACACCGATTAGCCTAAAAGAGTCATAACAATGAGCATCGCAGATCTAAGCAACGTACTATCTATCTTCGGCGGATCCGAACCGGACCCGGAGAAACAAAAGGAACTATTCAAGGAAGTCCTGCTGATGACGCTGGCACGCGCATCGAGTTCGGATTCGAACATTCAGCAAATTGAAGTCGAGAGCATCCAGGGCATTTTGAAGCAAGAAACGGGAGAGGATTTCACCGTTGCCGATGTTCGCAAAGCCGCAAGATCGGATCTCTATGAGACAGTGCCGCTCCGCAAATATCTTTCCAGCGCTTCTCGAAAGCTTTCATCCGGGGACCGGGTGACGATCATCCAGACACTGGCTGAGGTGATCAGGAGCGACACCGAAGTCAGCGTGCTTGAGATTGATTTCTTCAACTCGGTTGCAGAGGCGCTTAAAGCAACGCCCGCAGAACTGATAGGACTCTCTGGCGGCTGATTCACCTATCCCGGTCGTTCGGCGTTATATGCGGCATCGTATTATCGCCGTACGACCTGATCACCTCCGCGGACGATGTGGTAACCGTCATACCACCTGCTGACCTGTTTCCTGGCCTCGAGGTGATTCGCATTCAGGGTTTTCCCATCTAAGGCCTGCCGGGTTTCCGGGCCCGGGAAGCCCTCGGTCGCCTTTGCCGCAGCACCAATCAGCTTATTGAGCCGATGAAATTCATCATCGCGGGTCCCCCGGCGCTGCTGCGAGACTGGTTTGCTGCGCAGCAAACGTCTAACTAACAAGGACTTAGGGATCGATCAGGAATTCATCACTGTTTCATTGGGGAATGCTCGTGGTTTCCTCAATGAATGAAGGACGCAAGGCATCAGTATCAGTGCCTCGACACTGACTTGTTGGAGCAGGAAAATGAACCACGAAGAGCAGATTCAGGAAATCGAAGCCAGCGTACTGATGCTCGGAGCAACCTATGCAGCCTCACTGCTGGGCATGATTTTCTGGGTGATTTCCTAACGGGAAACTGAAAGCTTCGGATCATCCTCCGCGGCGGCAGCCATCTTCTCGTCGTCGTCGCGGACAGACAGCGAGATCAACTCGATGTTCGTGCTCAGTGACATCAGGAATGGATGCCAGCGATCAGATGCGCCACGCCGGTAATGGCCGGACACGTCCCAGCCATATTCCGCTGGGTAGATATAGACCTTGCCGGCAATACGATTTGGTGCCAGTGGATCGGCGATCTCGACCTCACCTACTGCCCGGACATATTGCTTCAGGATCTCCCGGGCCGACATCACGACGGCCTCTTCCCTGGCTCGCTGTAGCGCAGGCTCAGGATCCGAGATTCTTTCGAATGTATACAGCGCCAGAAATATGCCAACGGCGAATGCGACGGCCAGTCTGATTATTCGATGATGTTGCATGATTCAGGGAATCCCAATGATCTTGTGCGTTTGCAGGCTTAGTCTCCAGTGCGGATTGTCGAGACAGTATCGAATGACCGCCTGCGTATTTTCTTCCCTGTTCGCACTGTCCATTGGCTGCAAAAAGAAATGGGAAAACGCCATGTCAATGAATCGTTCCGGCTGTGCCTCCGGCTCCGGCTGTGGGTACACGAGCTTTAGTTCGTCCCCGGCCGTCTGCACGACCGTTGCTCCTGCTTTCGGACTCACACAGATCCAGTCGAGACCAGCGGGCGCCTGCAGCGTACCGTTGGTTTCCACGGCGATCTCAATACCTGCATTGTGCAATGCTTCAATGGCGGCGTCATCAATCTGCAGCAACGGTTCGCCGCCGGTGCAAACAACGTAGGGCTTGTCGGACACCGAATCCGGCCATGTGGCGCGCACGGCAGCTGCAAGATCCGCGGCATTGGCAAACTTGCCGCCACCCGGACCGTCGGTGCCGACAAATTCGGTATCGCAGAAATTACAGATCGCGCGCGCGCGGTCTTTTTCCCTGCCTGTCCACAGATTACAGCCGGCAAAGCGCAGGAAGACCGCAGGGCGCCCCGTCTGCGCACCTTCGCCCTGCAGCGTGTAATAAATTTCCTTAACCGAGTAGGTCATATTGATGCGAGCGGGTCAGCAATCCCTGCCTCCAGAAAACCTTTTACACGCAAGCGGCATGCGGGGCACTCGCCGCACGGCGGCCTGAGTCCGTTGTAACAGGTGTGCGTCAGCGCCATGGCATCCAGCGCACCAAGATCCCGGGCCATTTCGACGGTCTCTTTCTTCGAAAGATTCATCAACGGCGTATGAATCCTAAATTCCCGTTGCATGCCCAGTCCCAGCGTTTTTTCCAGTTCGTCAATCGTGTCCCGCCTGCAATCCGGGTAGCCTGAGTAGTCGGTCTGAGCAACGCCGGTCACCAGGTCAACGATGTCGCGCTGCCAGGCGAAGGCAGCCGCAAAAGTCAGGAAAATGAGATTGCGGCCAGGCACAAAGGTGTTTGGCAGAGCGTTGCCGGGAGCTTCGTCCACAGCGATGCCGGCATCGGTCAGCGCGTTACCACCCAACGCCAAAAAGGTGTCGATCGGCAGTGTCGTGTGCGCCACCCGGGTATGTTGCGCAACGTTCGCAGCGCAATCCAGCTCTATGCGATGCCGTTGCCCGTAATCGAATGTCAGCGCCAGGACATTGTCGACGCCGAACCGATCCAGCGCCCAGTACAGGCAGGTTGTTGAATCCTGACCGCCGGAGAGGACGACCACTACCTTGCTTGCCATTGATTACACCTGCGCCCCGGTTCAGTTTGCGCGTTTTTTTCGCAGCCCGTTTTCAAATTCGCTCCAGTCGGGCCGCTTAAGTTCGACCAGGTAATCCTCGGTCAGTTGTTCCGAAACCAGCCACAAGCGCGACGCCTGTTCCCGGTCGTGCATGTGGTTATCGCCGAGTACCGTGACCGCGTTGCAATCTTCGAAATACTCACCGCTGGTGGCACCCAAGCGCGGGCTCGTCGCAACATAACAACTGGTTGCCGCACCCTCCTCGATCGTCTTGCCGCTTAGCCTGGTCAACAGACCAAAACCGGCCCTGAGTAGCGGCGAAACATTCCTGGCGATATTGGTATTGATGACGCCGGGGTGCAGAGAATTCGACGTGATGCGGGTCCCTTTCAGGAGTCTCGCCAGTTCGAAGGAAAACAGCACATTGGCGAGCTTGGAGTGCGCATAAGCCTGGCTCGCACTATAGTCGCGAGTTGCCCGCAAGTCATCGAACTGAATACCCTCCTCCGGCGCGCTGCGGTAGGCGGCCCAGCTGCCGACCACGACGACTCTGCCCTGCCAGGAAAGGTACAGTCGATCCAGTAGCCGATTCACGAGGATGAAATGGCCGAGGTGATTGACCACAAAGTGCTTCTCGAGTCCATGCACGAGTTCGCGTTCGGCACCGCGCATCCCGGCATTGCAGATCAACATATCAATCGGTGAATTCATCGACCGAATCAGCTCCGCACACTTCACGATCGAGTCGTAGTCAGACAATTCCATCTGCACAGGCGTGGTAATGCCCTTCACCAGTACACAGGCGGCCTCCGCCTTCTCCAATGTCCGCCCGGTGCCGATGACATAGGCGCCGCGTAACGCCAGGACGCGCATGGTTTCGAAGCCGATTCCGGAATTACACCCGGTAACGACTGCTATCTTGCCAGTCAGGTCGATACCCTCGGTCACTTCTTCCGCCGTCGACTCCGCACCGAAGCTGCTTACGGGCACATCCGTGGCAGGCATGACGGCGGGACCGCCGCAGCCTGGAATGACCGGGACTATCGCCGCTGCCGACGCTGTTTTCAGAAATCCTCGTCTGTTCATTCTTAAGTCAACGCTGCTATTTGAAAAGATCCTCAGCCTCTCCAGCCTGCCCTTTGCCGGCAGGTTTTGCGCTTTCCTCCTCACCGAACAATGAGGTGAGTTCGTTGTGCGCACGGCTTTCCTGTGCGGCCTGCTGCGGGTCAAAAGCTGCTGCGTTTGGCTTGTACCAGTCACAGAAATTCGGGCGCTGTTTCTCGAGGACCTCTTCCGCATCATCTTCAGTACATTGTTTTGCGACGTGTGCGTCAAAGAATTCACACATGCGGCACACGTGCAGCCAGGCCGAACAGGCCGGGCACTTATCCTGCCGGGAAATCGGCGGCGTCAATTCGGCCAGTGATGCCCCGCATCGATAACACAAGTGGTCCGTCGCCATACGCAAAACCCGGCTGTATCAGCCCCATCGCGGAGTGCGAATTATAGCCTGTTGCCGCTGTTTTACGGCGGCACCGGATAGTAATGTATCACTTCAATTAAATATAATAAGATATTGCTTTTCATGATGTTAGTTCATGATCAGTACATTGGCGCCGCGCAGGTGGCCCGCGCGCAGATCCCGCAACGCGGCGTTGGCATCTGTCAGCGCAAAGGTTTGCACCTCGGGCCTGAGCGGGATCTGTGCCGCGATGGTGAGGAACTGCTCGATATCATTCGCAGTAACGTTTGCGACCGTTTTCAATTCCTTTTCCATCCACAGGTGTTTTTCGTAGCTGAGCTCCGCCAGCAGGTGCCGGTCACGAGATTCCTTGCGGATCGCGTTGATCACCAGCCTGCCGCCCGGCTGCAGATTCTTAAGTGACGCCATGACCGGCCGCCAGGCCGGCGTTGTATCAATAATAGCCCTCAACAAACATGGTGGCTTATCTTCGATATCGCCTGCCCAGGTGGCACCCAGCTCCACGGCGAATTCCCGCTCCCTGGCGCTGCGCGCGAAAACATAAATTGAACTGGCCGGATACAGGTGGGTGGCGATTTGCAGCACCAGGTGCCCTGACCCGCCGAAGCCGGTGAGCCCAAGCGGCTGCCCGTCTGCAAGCTTGGTCAACCTGAGTGCCCTGAAGCCCACGCTGCCGGCGCACAAGAGCGGCGCTGCCTCCGCATCCGGGAACACCGCCGGAATCGCATAGGCATAACGCTCGTGAACCGTCATGTATTCCGCATAGCCGCCGTTCGCATCACGGCCCGTTGCGAGGAATTCAGGACTCAGGTTCTCGTCGGTCGCACCGGACGAGCGAAATATCCAGCCGACGCCGACCCGGTCTCCTGCCGTATATTTGCTGGCCGCGCTGCCGAGCGCCTCTACAGTGCCGATCACCTCGTGACCGGGAATGACAGGCAGCCGCGGTGGTGGCGTCCGGCCTTCGATTTCATCGAGTTCCGTGTGGCACACGCCACACGCCGCTATGCGGATCAGGATCTCGTCTGCAGCCGGCACCGGCACGGCAAGCTCGACCAGCTGCAACGGCTGCGGATTGTCGTCAAGCGATCCAATTTGCTGAAGGTACATTGCGCGCATGGCTGAATAACTGAAAACCGGTACTATGCCGGCATTGTAAACACCTTCAGAGGCGATAGTTTGCATGCCGCAGCGATGAAACCATGCAGGCGCTGACCAGTAGCCCCTCGAGCACGAAGCGCCGGGTTCATTCGGGCTGGCTCCCGCTTTTCGCAGTCTGCGTCGGGTTTGTTCTCGTGGGCTGCGGCTCACAGGGTCAACCTCTCAATAGCGAACGCATTGAACAGACCTTTGGCAGCTACGGCGTGGACGTGATTCAGTCGAGTAACGAAGGACGCGTTTCCAGCCTGTACAGCGGCAGTGGCGACAACAAAGTTACGCGGACCTTTGCGGTGGTCAAATTTACAGGCCGGGTCAGGCCCGCATTTGCAAGCGAGCACTCGCAAGTGACATCGGGCCAGTCTCTCGGCGCCGTGTTCAAAGGCGCGGACTGGAAGATCGAGAAACACAACATTTTTGTCGGCGAACTGGAGATACCCCGCAAATACACCTTGTTATCAGAGCTGATGCGCATAGGCCTGCCACAGAACCTGGCAACGCACGTCTACCTGTTGGTCATCCGCAAGCACCAAGGATCCTACAGCTATGCGACGATCACTGAGCTGCACCATCCTGATTATCTGTCGGCTGAAGATCTTAAGGAGTTCTATGGCGAAATTATTTTTGATGACTCGAACCGCACCAGCATTGACGACTATATCGACCCGGAAATATGGAAAAAATGAGACAGGTGACATAGGTCATCCCGCTTGATGTGACTAAACTCACACAATCGTTGAATTGCAAGGAATCACGAGGATTCATGATGAAGTTCAACAATTTAGCTGCGACCATACTTGCCGGCATGTGCCTGCTCACATCCGGCAGTGCCGTTGCACAAGGCTCTGTTGACGATCAGGCCGCCGTCTGGGCGGCTGTGGAAGCGATCTGGTCGGCAGAGGAAAGTGGCAACGCTGACTGGGTTGAAGACATGCTCTCAGCCGACTTCATGGGCTGGCCGAACAATTCGCCGGCGCCGCGCAGCAAAGCATCCGTCCGCATGTGGAACCGATTTGACCAGGATCAGACGAGCGGAATTATTCACGAGCTGTACCCGCTATCCATCGTGGTGCACGGCGATGTGGCGATCGTGCATTACTTGTACACGAACGCGGTACGAACACGGGACAAGAAGACGAACATATCAAGCGGACGGTATACAGACGTACTGGTGCGCGACGGTGAGGCCTGGAAATTCATTTCCTGGCACGGCGGAGAGGACGACTAGCATCAGTGTGGCCGTTGCGCGGCCAACCGCAACGGTTGTTCATTATCCGCCTGGCTGACGACAACATTCGCCGCCGGCTTTCTGCCGCGCAAAATAAACACGTTGCCGGCAAGCACCAGGGTCATTCCGGCGACGATCGGTTTGCTGAGTTCCAGGCCCTCGAACACCACCGACATGATGAGCGCTACCAGCGGAAACATCACCATCGCATAGCCCGCCTTGTGCGCCCCGATGCGGCCCAGCAACGTAAGATAGCTGCCGAATGCGATGATCGATCCGAACACGGTCAGGTATAGCAGTGACGCAACGTATTCCCCCGACGTGTCGAAGCCGAACTCCCTGCCCTGCCATAGGGCGATCGCCGCAGTCAGGGGACCGCGCCGTACAACATGCCCCAGGCATTGGACTGGATGATTGGCAGACCGTCCTTCTGTGATGCCTGCGAGACCATGTTGCCCAGTGATGCGAGGAATGCGCCGAGCACGGCGAGGCCGGCCCCGTAAAGCGTCACATCAGTCAGTGACAAGTGCTCCACCTGCGGCAGAAACAGTACTGCGATGCCGGCAACGCCGAGCATCGAGCCGGCGATGACACGCCATCCGGCACGCGTGCCGAAAAAGATCCTGGCATTAACAATATTCATCCACACCATCATCGAAAATGCGATGGCGGTCATCGCTGAGCTAATGTACTGCAGCGCGTAGTACGCGGTGATGTAATTCAGCGAGAACAGCAGTACACCGAGCATCAGGAAATTTGTGTGCGCCCTGATGCCGAACTGTAATTTCAGGCCACGATAGCGACACCAGGAGAACAGCAGCACAGAGGCAAGCAGGTAACGATAGAAAATCGAAACCTCCGGCGCCACTGTGCCCAGCTGGAAGCCGATGGCAATCCAGGTGGAACCCCAGACCAGCACCGTAACCACATACAAAAACCAGTTACTCATGCGTTGCGGTCACCGGTATCGGAGCAGTCCAGCTCGCACAGGGCCCTTTGCAACAGCCTGTTATGTGCATGGCGATAGCGGTGCAGGCGCAACGCGGGGGACGCCATTCGGGCGAATGCCTCTTTCCAGGATACGCGGTGAAAGCGCGCCAGTGTGTCGGTAGCTTGCATGAGTTCGGTGGTGCTGCCGGATGCAGGCTGGTCGCAGGAATCAAAGTTTTTCTGGAATTTCATCATCGCCTCCTGTGCGGTGGGCTCGTTCAATGGACGCTTGACTCTACGCTCAGTTTGGGTATATAACAGAATCAGTTTTTGATAAATGGGATGTGAACAGTTGATGTTGGCCATCGACAAGAGTTCGGACGATTTCCTGTATCGCCAGGTGATTGATTTAATAACCGAAAATATTGATTCGGGCACACTTCGCCCGGGCGACCGCCTGCCCTCCCTGCGCCGCATGAGCAAGCGTATCGACGTCAGTATTCCAACCGTACGACAGGCCTATATCGAACTCGAGCGGCAACGGCGGGTCGAGTCCCGACCGCAATCAGGGTTTTACGTGCGGGGACTCAGTGCCAATGAACTGGTCAGGCCAGCCCCGAGGTTTCGTCAATCCAACAAACCAATGCCGGTCGCCAACAGAAGCCTGATGGACCGCGTTTACGAAGGAATTCACCAGCCTGACTATGTCCCGCTGGGAATCGCAAACCCCTGCATGGCGAAACCGGCGGCGAAGGCCCTGCATCGCACGATGAAGCGGGTCATGGCGCGCGCCGAAGAAAGGAGCATCGGCTACGCGCCGACGCTGGGCGAGCCCGGACTGCGTCGCCAGATTGCCTTTCGCTACCTCGATACCATCGGCAGCAACGTCGAGCCCGACAACATCTGTATCACCAATGGTGCTCAGGAGGCTTTGCTGCTGGCGCTACAGGCGGTCGCCAGCAAAGGTGATGTCATTGCGGTGGAGTCGCCGACCTATCACGGTCTGCTGGAACTCATCGACAGTCTCGGCATGCTCGCAATCGAAGTCGAAACCTGTCCGGAAGAAGGCGTCACCCTGTCGGCATTGCGGAAGACCCTCGACGCACACCCGGTCAAGGCGTGCCTGTTTTCCACGACCCTGAATAACCCCCTCGGTGTCAGCATGCCGGATGACATGCGGCGGGAACTCGTCAATATCATTGACGAGCGGGAACTGGTGCTCATCGAGGACGATGTCTACGGAGACCTGCTGTTCGACGGCCACCGGCCAAAACCCGCGGAGATGTACTCGCGCAGCGGCAACGTTCTGACCTGCGGCTCGTTCTCGAAAACGGCGGCGCCGGGTTATCGAATCGGCTGGTTGCTGGCGGGCCAGTACAGGGACGTGATCATGCGGCTGAAAAGGTCATATTCCTGCTCCTCCGGCCTGCTGCAACAGCTGACGCTGACCGAATTCCTGGCCAGCGGCGACTACGACCGCTACCTGAAAACGCTGCGACCTGTGCTACAGCAAAATGCGCAGCGCACGAGCGCGCTGGTGGCGGCGCACTTTCCCGCCGGAACCAGGACCTCAAAACCGGTTGGTGGTGCCGTTCTGTGGATCGAGTTGCCCGGCAACGTGAATTCCGCACACCTGTTCGACGAAGCCATTGATGAGGGCATCAGTATCGCACCCGGACTGATTTTTTCCCCGTGTGCACGCTATGAGAATTTCATGCGCCTGAGTTTCGGGCATCCATGGTCAGGGGAGATTGAGCAAAGCATTGCCTGGCTGGGACGGAAGGTCCAGGAACTGGCCGCGTAGATCAACGTCAAGAATTTCGACCGGGCGTCGTAGGAGCTCGCCCCAGCGAGCGATGTTGATACCCAGGGTATATATTGGTATATACTCGCTGCATGACCGCCCTCGAGAGAATCTGCACTGCCCTGCGCGAAGCCGGCATTCGCTATGCCGTCGTTGGCGGCTACGCTGTGGCGCTGCACGGCGCCGTCCGGGGGACGGTTGATATCGACATTGTCCTGGCCTGGTCCAGAAAATCAGTTGCGGGAGCGGAACAGGCCCTGAAAGAGATTGGGCTGGTCAGCCGCTTGCCGCTTTCGGCAGACGACATCTTCGACTTTCGCAAGGAGTACGTAGAAAACCGCAACCTTGTCGCCTGGAACTTCTACGATCCGGCGGATCTATCGGTGCAGGTCGACATCGTCATCACCTACGATCTGAAGGGCCACAAAACCAGGCGTATCGCACTACCTGGCGGACCTGTCCCGATACTTGCGATCAGGGACCTGATCGAAATGAAACGGGAAAGCGGCACACCTCAGGATATCGAGGATGTGGCTGCCCTGGAGAAGCTGCTGTGAAGCCGGTACAGAAATTTTCGGATGCGTACCTGCAAAGATGTGCCGAAATGTCGCACGAGGAAATCGTGCGATTTCTCGATGATTTCAGGCGCATCCATGGTACACAGCGCAGCCCCTCGCGCCTCATCAGTATCAAGGTGCCTGAAGATCTGCTGGCGGCGTTCAAAGCGAAGGCACGCCTCCACGATGTCCGCTACCAGACGCAGATCAAGAAGCTCATGAACCTGTGGTTGCAAGACCCCGGTGCCGGGACCGGTCGCCATGAGGCTTGAAAGACTCCTGTATGCCGCAGTGGTTCAGCTGGTGCTGAGCGGTTGTTCTTCCGGCGAGCAATCGGCCGCAGGTCCGGTACCGTGCACAACATCATGGAATGAATACGTGGAATCGATGCTCGCAACCGGTGATGGCATGGGACACGGTCCGGATATCGGTTCCGATGAATGGAAATCAGTGATCGAGTTCAAGCTGGGTATCAGAGGCAATGGCGATATTCCGGATCGAAGCTCCGCGGCGTGGTGCACTTTCATCGATGCGCAAATCCGCGAGTAGGGGTCCGTCCGGGCGGGAAATAGCGTATTAAGGGGCCATTCAGGTTAAGGAGAGTAAGCTTTGCCCCACGATGACTGATCGTGCGACCCGGTCGCGCAATCTTAAGCCTGGAGGTTCAAATGGACAGGAAATCGATGGCAAGCCAGCTCAGTTTTTTACTGTTCCCGGTGCTCTTGGGGGGTCTCGTATTGAGTGCGCCTCTTGAGCTTGCGGCGCAAGTGCCGGTCGACGAGAACGGCGAGCCGCTGGCGGCCCTCGTGGATGAGGGCTATGCCGCAGAGGCGACGCAGGATATTGCACCGCTGACCACCACTGAACTGGAAGAACTGCTCGGGCCGGTCGCCTTGTATCCGGACGATTTGCTGGCGATTGTTCTGCCCGCATCGACCTATCCGCTTGAAATAGTACAGGCCGCACGATTCCTGGATGACCTTGCGACAGACGGCTCACTGGAGCCGGATGAATCATGGGATGAGTCTGTGGTTGCACTGCTTAACTATCCCGAGGTCGTCTACATGATGGACAAGGAAATCGACTGGACCTGGCGCCTCGGTGAAGCAGTTCTCAGTCAGCAGGCGGACGTGATTGCGGCGATCGAGTCATTTCGCGATCGCGCTTATGCCGCCGGCAACCTGGAATCTGACGAATACCAGACCGTCTCCAGGGACGACGGCGCCATCGAGATCGCACCGGTAGATGAAGAGATCATCTACGTTCCGTATTACGAGCCCGAAGAAGTAGTCGTCTATCAGCCACGACGCGTTTATCACTACTATCCGCAGGCGTACCCGGTCTATTACTACCCGTATCCTGTCGGCTACTCCTTTGCCTCCGGATACTTCTGGGGCGTTACCACCGCCTTTACGATCGGCTGGTCAAACCATTACCTGCACGTTTATCACCCGAGTTACTGGGGACATCCGTACTACGGCCACCATTACTACGGTCATTACTATCGGCATTCCAGTATTTCGCTCTACAACAGCTGGTATGTGCATAACAGCTATCGGTCATCGAGCCATCATTACCGCGATGGCGACCACTGGCGTCCGCGTCACCGTAGTGGTGCGCGTCCGGCAACCCGGAGTGTCCGCAACCACCACTATCCGTCCGGCGGCAGTGACCACTATCGCTCCGAGACTCGATCGAGTGGCCGGACCCGGACACAAATCAGCGCGAGCAACAGCTTTCGTTCGCGAACGAGCGGCGCTACAGGAACGCGTATTAGCAGCGACGGCAACCGCACAAGCCGATCCAGCCCGGGTACCGGCGGCAGATCCGAAATCCGCTTCCGCAACCGCACTGACGCTGACAGGGTTCGTGCCAACCGCGGCAATCACTCCGGTCGTAGCAGCAACTCGAGCCGAAACAGCGGTGCAAGTAACAGCGCCGGCCGGCAGCAACTGACTGCACAGAACTCGCGCCGGACGACTGCCGATACGCGGGTAAGTCAGCGTCGCCAGACGCCGCAGCGCGCCGTACCCACACAGCAGGCAACGAGTTCAAGAACGTCGTTGCGCAGCAATGCCGGGCAGCGGCAAACGTCACAACGGCCCGCATCGAGACCAGCGGTACAACGCCAGGCCGCGCGCCCGACTGTGCAACGGCAGGCGCCGGTGCAACGCTCAGCGCCTTCTGTTGCCCCACAGCATGCGCCCGCTGCTCGACCGGCCGCGTCGTCGAACAACCGTGGGCAGTCACACGCCACGCCACAGCGGCAAGCATCGTCAGCACGAGCCAGTTCGCGGCGGCAGCGCCCGCACTAGGTTCAAACGAGACGTCAGGGCCTCTGACCCCAGGGCCAGAGGCAAAGGAGCTCCCCGCTCCGGCTAAGAACCGGGTGAATCTTTCGACTCTTTCGATTCGCCCGGTTCTTCTTTAGCTGCAGGGTCCCAACTGCCGGATGATAACTGCCACGCTACGTAGAACACGCAGCCGCCCACTATCAGCGCCAAAAAGATCAATATGAGGGACAATAGATTCATTGTCCGGTGAGTCTAACACTGGCCGGCGCTGTCATTTCTTTTTCGAATCTTTGCCGAAGTGTTCAAGGGGCCGGCGCCGCTAACTGTGTATTGCTCTGTGAAGGTTTGACCGGATACTGTTACGTCCTTTTCCCGTTGCCCTTATTTGCACGAGGTACGCCCGTGACTGCCAAAGCCGCTGAACTGAAGTCCCCTGCCGAAGAAAGATCGCTTGATCCGGAGGACTGGGAGGAACTGCGAAAACTGGGACATCAGGCGTTCGACGACATGCTCGAGTACCTCAAATCGGTGGGTGACAGACCGGCCTGGCAGCCACTGCCGCGTGCGGCGAAACAACTTTTTGAACAGGACCTGCCGCGTCAGGGAATGGGGCTTGTCGAGGTTTATGAACAGATCCGGGATCACGTGCTGCCCTACCCGACCGGCAACATTCATCCGCGATTCTGGAGCTGGGTCGGCGGTACCGGCACACCGGCGCAATTGATTGCCGACCTGGTTGCATCAGCAATGAATTCGGCGAGCTTAGGGATGGACGAAGTGGCGTCGAGCTACGTCGAACTACAACTGCTGAACTGGCTCAAGTCGCTGCTCGGCTATCCGGCTGATTCGAGTGGCTTGCTGGTCAGCGGCGGATCGATGGCCAACCTCGTTGGTCTCGCGGTCGCACGAACGCATGCCGCACCCTATGACGTGCGTGATCAGGGCATCAACACCAGCGACTATCCGCGCCTGATCTATTACATGTCTTCCGAGGGACATTCTTCCCTGCGCAAGGCGATCGAACTGCTCGGGCTGGGATCCGCATCGCTGCGCAGCGTGCCGGTGAAAGACGACTTCACCATTGATGTCGATGCACTACGGACCGCCATTCGCGACGATCGACAGGCAGGACGCTTGCCGGCCTGCATCATCGCCACCGCCGGGACTGTAAATACCGGGGCGATTGATCCCCTGAACGAACTTGCCGACATTGCGGAACAGGAGAATCTGTGGATGCATACCGACGCGGCGTTCGGCGGCTTCGCGAAGCTGTCTGCGGAATCCGCACATCTCGTCGATGGACTCGAGCGCGCGGATTCACTCGCATTCGATTTACACAAGTGGCTCTACGTGCAGTATGACTGTGGTTGTGTGCTCATCAAATCCAGTGACACACACCGCAATACATTTTCTGTCATTCCCTCTTATCTGCGAAAATTTGACAGAGGCCTGGCCTCCGGCCCGCTTAATTTTTCCGAATACGGGGTACAACTTTCCCGATCGTTCCGGGCGCTACGAGCCTGGACCGCGTTGAAGACCGAGGGAACGGATCGATACGGACAGCAGATTGAGCAAAATATTCAGCAAGCGAAGTATTTGACACAGCTCGTCGAGGACAGGGCCGGGTTGGAGCTACTGGCGCCGACCGCGATGAACATCGTTAATTTCCGCTATGTCGATGAGTCAATGAGCGATGCAGAGCAAGACGATCTCAACGCCGAGATACTGCTGCAATTACAGGAGCGAGGCATAGCGGCGCCTTCCTCAACGGTGCTCAATGGCCGGTTTTCGATTCGCGTAGCAATCTGCAACCATCGCAGCAAACGCCCGGACTTCGAGGCGCTGGTTGAGGCCGTAACCGCGATCGGCAAGGAAATCCGCGACAGCTGAGGATCTGTCCGGATCCCCGCAGATTTTGGCCATCATCTGGCCAGAGATTTCCGGCAATCGTGGGAGCGGCTTCAGCCGTGATTCCTTATACTTCGATCCCATGAGCTCTTTCCTGTCAGAACTCAGACGACGTAACGTGCTGCGCGTGGCGGCCGCCTATGCACTGGTCGCCTGGATCATCATCGAGGCCGGCTCGGTCCTGCTACCTGTGTTCGGCGCGGACGAGGGCACTTTCCAGGTATACGTGATGATTGTTTTGGCCGGCTTCCTGGTCGCCCTGGTTTCCTCCTGGGTTTTCGAGATCACGCCTGATGGCGTCAAACTCGACAAGGACGTCGACCGAACGATTGCGCCCGGAAAACCGCAGCAGCGATTTAATTACGCGATCATCGGCCTGTTGATCGTCGCGCTTGCAGTATCCATTACGTTCAATGTTACTGGCGTAAGAGGCGGAATTCAGTCAGCGCCAGAAGCGCGTGCAGCCATGCGTCACTCCATTGCAGTATTGCCTTTCACGAGCCTGAGCAATGATCCTGATAACGCGCAATTCGTTGATGGCATACACGATGATTTGTTGACCAAACTCGCCAATATCGGTGCGCTGAAAGTGATATCGAGAACCTCGGTCCTGGAATATCGCAATACCAGCAAAAATCTGCGGCAGATCGGACAGGAACTGGGCGTCGATACGGTGCTTGAAGGCACGGTGCAGAGAGCTGGTGACAATGTAAGAATCAATGTTCAGCTGATCGACGCGCAGACCGACGAGCATCTCTGGGCACAAACCTACGATCGTCAGCTCACGATACAAAACATATTCTCTATTCAGAGCGAAATTTCGGAAGCAATATCCGGCGCGCTTCAGGCCACCCTGATGCCCCGTGCACAGGAACGAATTGAGAGCATTCCAACCGATGACATTCGCGCCTATAGTCTGTACGTATCCGGCCGCGACAATTTATACCTGCGCAGACTCGAGACGCTGCAGCAAGCCCGGGTGCAGTTCGAGCAAGCGATTGAACTCGATCCTGACTACGCCGATGCCTACGCCGCCCTCGCCGAGTCCGCGATAGTGCTCTTCATCAATCACCAGGCACTCAACCGTGATGAAGCCTACGAACTGGCGCAGGCGAATCTCGACGAGGCGTATCGCCTGGATCCCGAGCTTGCAGACGCCTACGCAACGGAGGGCTTGCTAAAGAGCCATATCTGGTCGCAAACAAGAGTCGGCACAGAAAACGTCGAGGCGGAAGCCGCATTCGAATACGCGATTTCACTGAATCCGAATCACGCACGAGCGTACATGTGGTTTGCATCGCTTCGCGATTCCGAACAGCGCTACGAGGATTCTATTGCCTTGTACCATCGGGCAATGCAACTCGACCCGCTGGGTCGTATTCCCTATTCAAATCTGCCAGCCCTCTATGCCCAGCAAGGTCAGAATGAGGTCGCACTGAAACTGTGGCTCGATGCGATCGAAATTCACCCGGAATGGCCAATACCCTATCAATACATTGCTCGCCATTTGTTTGGCATGGGCCGGCTGGACGAGGCCTACGCCTGGAACCTGGCAGCGCGCGATCTCAGCACTGATCCGGCGCAGGGTGGCAACATCGGCGTCGGCATATTCGTGCAATTCGGCGATGTCGATAAGGCGCGCAAATTGATCGCCGATTTGCCTGACAAACACCCACTAGCGGCGCTCAGCGGCGGACTTCGACTGCTGCTTGACGAGGATTATGACGGGGCGCTCGAGTTACTTGGTCGAATTATCGAAGAGGGCGAGGCGGCATCATCGTTCCTGCTCGACATCGCCGCCGATATTGCGTTGATTGTGGGAGACCTGGAAACAGCGCGTGACTACGTCCTGCGCCAGACGCCAATTCTGGAAAGTGATTCCAAGCTGCAAATTGACCGCTTTACGGTAGGTCAGATCGTGAAACTTGCTTTCATTTACCAACATACCGGCAACGTGATTCGTGGCAACGAGATGTTGAACGCGACGCTGCCAGTCGTCCAGGACCTTCCCCGATTTGGAATGTACGGCCAGGGTATACGTGATGTGCAGATTCTCGCACTGCTGGGCAGGAAAGAAGATGCCCTGAGCGCCCTGCGCGCGGCCGTGACCGCAGGTCATCGAAGCTCGATTCCATTTAATAACTGGCTGCTCGAGGATGACCCGTTCCTCGACTCCATCCGCGACGACAGCCGATTCGCCGGCATTCTCAGCGAACTTGAGTCGCTGAATGGAGTAATGCGGTCACGCGTCATGGAAGCCGAGGAAACCGGCAACTGGGCGCCACTGCGGGCGCTCGCGGGTTCAACATAGATGAAACCGGCCGCATGGCGAGACCAGATGGGCCAGCTTGCTGTTCCTGGCTGAATAATTACCTATACTTCAGCTCCGTCCAGAGCGGTGGAACCATCAAAAATCGGGGGAATTTCATGACCATTCGTTTTATTGTCGCTGCTGCGACTCTCTTGTTGCTGGTGTCCTGCGGGCCGGATCGGCAAGCCGATACGGCATCCGAAGAAACCGCCGCGCCAATCGATCTGGCCGCCCAGGCAATAGAGATCGCAATGCATTCGATCATCATCGACACGCATATCGATGTTCCTTACCGCCTCTACGATGCGTGGGAAGATGTATCGGAGGCCACCGAGGGCGGTGACTTTGACTATCCGCGCGCCATGGCCGGTGGCTTGAATGCGCCTTTCATGTCGATTTACACGCCGGCCGGCCTCGAAGAAGAGGGTCGCTCCAAAGAGCGGGCCGAGGAACTGATCGATCTCGTCCAGCGCATCGTGAACGAGTCCCCGGACCAGTTCGCCATCGCATTGTCGGCCGCCGATGTGGAAGAACAGTTTGCCAACGGCCTGATCTCGCTGCCGATGGGCATGGAAAACGGCTCACCGATCGAAGGTGATCTGGCAAACGTGCGACATTTTTTCGATCGCGGCATTCGCTACATCACGCTGGCGCATGGCTTGTCGAATCACATCTCGGACTCGTCGTATGACGATAACAGGCAATGGGGGGGCTTGAGTGACTTTGGGGTCGAAGTCGTCAAGGAAATGAATCGCGTCGGCATAATGGTCGATATCAGTCATGTATCTGACGAGGCTTTCCGGGACGTCATGGAAGTTACGGCCGCGCCGGCCATCGCATCGCATTCATCAGCCCGTCACTTCACGCCGGGCTGGGAACGCAATATCGCTGACGACATGATCGTGCGCCTGGCAGAAAACGGCGGCGTTGTGATGATCAATTACGGATCGGCGTTTTTAACCCAGGCTGCAAATGAATACGATAATGCAAGACGCGATGCCTTTGCCGCTTATCTCGAGGAAAGCGGCGCTGAGGAATCAGACGAAACAGAAGCGGCGTTCCGGACCGAATATGAAAAAACACATGGCCCCTTTCCTTACGCCACGCTCGACGAAACCCTCGACCACTTCGACCATGTCGTCAAGCTGACGAGTGTCGAGCATGTCGGCATCGGCACGGACTATGACGGTGTTGGCGATAGTTTGCCGATCGGCCTGAAGGACGTGTCCAGCTATCCAAACCTCGTAGAAGGCCTGCTCCGCAGAGGATACAGCGAGGACGACATCAGGAAAATCCTCGGTCAGAATTTGCTGCGCGTATGGCGGGAAGTCGAGGCAGTCGCTGCATCAATGTAGCCGCAGGCAGGGATGCAACGCAGGGGACGTCAATGAAGAAGTTGTTCAGGCAAGCCAGTTGGACGCTGTTTGCGGCAGTGTTACTCACTCTGTTTGCGTGCGGGCAGGATGCCGACTACGACGTCATCATTCGCGGCGGCAGTATTTACGACGGACTCGGCGGTGATCCCGTCATCAGCGACCTGGCAATTGCCGGTGACCGAATCGCAGTCATTGGCGATCTTGCCAATGCATCAGGCGGCATTGAGATCGATGCTGAAGGTCTGGCGGTCGCGCCCGGCTTTATCAACATGCTGTCCTGGGCGACGGAATCCCTCATAGAAGACGGCCGTGGGCTGAGCGACATCAAACAGGGGGTCACGCTCGAAGTGATGGGTGAGGGATTCTCGATGGGTCCACTCAATGCTTCGATGAAAGCAGAAGCGATCGAGCGGCAAGGCAGCATCAAGTACGACATTGAATGGACAACCCTGAGCGGCTACCTCGAATTTCTGGAAGCCAAAGGCATCTCGCCGAATGTTGCCTCCTTTGTTGGCGCAACGACACTGCGGGTGCATGAGCTTGGCTATGCAGACAGGCCGCCAACAGACGATGAGCTTGCGCGCATGCAAGACCTTGCACGCCAGGCGATGCAGGAAGGCGCGCTTGGAATCGGCTCCTCACTTATCTACGCGCCGGCACATTTCGCAGACACGGACGAATTGATCGCGCTCGTCAGTATCGCTGCCGAGTATGGTGGCAGCTACATCTCGCATATCCGCTCCGAGGGCAACCGCCTGCAAGAAGGCGTGCAGGAACTGATCAAGATTGCCAGTCTTACCGGCGCGCCGGCGGAGATCTACCATCTGAAGGCCGCCGGAAAAAACAACTTTCACAAACTGGGCAAGATTTTTGACCTCATCGAGGCGGCCCGGGCAGCCGGCTTGCCAATCACGGCGAACATGTACACCTACACGGCGGGATCAACAGGTTTGTATGCAACGATGCCGTTGTGGGTGCAGGAAGGTGGTCATGATGCCTGGGTGGCGAGACTGAAAGACCCTGAGATCCGCGCTCGTGTCGTGGCAGAGATGAAACAAGAGACGAACGACTGGGAAAACTTTTACGTCGGTGCCGGACCGGAAAATATCCTGCTGTCTGGCTTCAAGAACGAGGACCTGAGACCGCTTACCGGCAAGACCTTACAAGAGGTCGCCGACGAACGCGAGGCAGATCCTGCGGAAACGGCAATTGACCTGGTCATCGAAGACGACAGCCGCGTTGATGCCGTGTATTTTTTCATGTCGGAGGACAATGTTCGCAGGAAGCTCAGGAAGCCATGGGTCAGCTTCGGCTCGGATGCCGGCGCGCCGGCGACCGAGGGCGTTTTCATGGACTCCAATCCTCACCCCCGTGCCTACGGTAATTTTTCCAGGCTGCTGGGAAAATACGTGCGCGACGAAAAAATAATCACCTTGCAGGAGGCAATTCGGCGCATGACCTCACTGCCCGCTCACAACATCGGCGTCAGTGACCGTGGTCAGCTACGCGCAGGCTATTTTGCTGACGTCGTTGTCTTCGATCCTGAAAAAATCGCCGATAAGGCCACGTTCGAGGAACCACACCAGTATGCGACTGGTGTCTGGCACGTTTTCGTCAACGGCAAGCAGGTCCTCAGGAACGGCCGGCATACCGGTGCGACACCGGGCCGTGTAGTTCGCGGACCAGGCTGGGATGGGTGGCTATAAAATACGCCGTTTCAGACCCTGACTTTTTCGATGGCAATCCCGAATAGCGTGACGCCGATAAGAATTGCGGCCAGCGTCCCAGTTATCTCGCACACCGTAATGATCAGATCTATCATCTTGTTCACCTGAACGAATTGCTGACTGGCGCAACACCCGCCATTCGAGTGCCGCCCATTTTCAGCTATTCTCGGCGCAACCGCCGCCCCGGTGAATGCGTAAATGTACTTATAAATCAGCGCATCAGAACGAAAATGGCCGTGGGTCTTTTTCGGTCTTCGGCAAATGCTTCTCGCGCATTTCTTCGTGCTTTTCAGGCGGAAACTCGTCGTGGATGACTCGAGTGACGTGAGCCTCGGCAACGATCACCTTGTCATGAAGAATCTTCGCCAGCGCTTTCCCATCTTCGAAGGCTTCTTTTGCTTCCCGCAATACGCGGGGCTTGAGCCGATCGGCGCGCGCCAGGAGTTTTCGTGCCCTTCTCTCGGCCTTCTGCGCTTTGCGGGTGGATTTTCGAAATTCTCTCCGCGCCTTTTTCATGTCCGCAAGAACGCGATTGAGCTTGCTGCGTGAAGTCTTTTTCAGGAGTTCCGGGGTGATCATGATCGCCGCAATAAGGAGCGAGGCTAACGCCAGCCAAAGAGCCCAGTTGGATTGCAGCGATTCAATGTTCATGAGTCAACCATGCGCGGCGTGGATCGACCTTATGGCGATCGCCGAAAAGCGCTTATTTCGATGCCTATCGCATAATTAATCCAGACTTTACAGGGGCTTGTCTGTGCGCGAAGTATCAATAATCACATCGCGCAGACGTCGTGTCCGGGCGCCACCAATGTGGCACGCCCGGACACTGTCTTTTAATGATGTATGAGCCAGCCAGACGTTAGTCTTTGGGCATCGATGTTGGCCAAACGCCGTCAAACGGGAACGGTTTTTTATCGGTGTTGAAGGTCAGGTAATCGACGACTTCATAAGAATAAATCGCCAGCGAATGACCAAACGCCTTGAGTCCTTCCTTGGCCTCCCCTGTCAACAGCACGAAGAAGAACTGGAACACGACAACCGCGATCATAACAACGCGCGACAGGCCATAGAGAAACGCGAGTACCAGCATAAAAAAGAGCCGCACCCACGTTGATTTCTGCTTGACGTTCTTTTCCAGGTCGCTGGAGCCGGAATCCTGCTGCTCATCCGCCGTTCCATCTGGCGGCACGTGATCCATCGGTTGATCATTGGTGGTCATTTTGTTTCCTCAATACTCAGGCCAACCCTGACAGGCATATGATAAACCTAAATCATCAGGCCGGGAAACAACAGCTCAAGAGAACTGATCAGACGTCGATGTAGAAAAAGTAGGCCACCGCCATAACCATCACGGCCACCAGCGACACCAGCAATTTGCCGGTACCCGCGTCCTCTGTCACAGCGGAGGGCATGGGTTTATTCAGACCATGGACACGGGACGCCCGGTCGACCAGCACTTTGGCGTTAGCAAGCCCAAGCCCGGTCGCTTCCCGAAGCATCTTTATCGCTTCGATTTTGCGTCCATCCGCGATCGCCCGAATTACGTCCGCAGGAATCTGCCTGTCGGTAATTACAACTTCCTTCTGCATCGTCATAAACCACTCATCAATCCGTGACCACGAAAAAAGTCTAGCAAATCCGGGGCCTTCGGAACGCTGAGCAAAGTCTCAGTTTTGCGGCTAAACCCATGCCCTTATTCGGGCGTGTAACCCCAGACGAAATTATCGCGATTCGGCATTTTCACCAGTGGCAGCGATTCTGCATCGATCTCGGCGTCCTCGGCAATGATGTCGTTGACGAACAGCAGGTAAGCCGTGACCGCATAAATATCATCATTAGAGAGACTGCCCGGCATTTGAAACGGCATGGCGCGCCGCAGGTAATCGAAAATGGTCGTCGCATACGGCCAGTAACTGCCAACCGTCTTCAGCGGCTTGGGGCCCGCCAACGAGCCATGGCCACCGGAGAGCACATCGTTCACGCCGCCGGTCCCGTTTTCGCCATGGCAGGCGAGGCAATTCTGGTTGTATATGTCCCTGCCAGTGACGGCATCGCCGGCACCCGCCGGCAGACCGTCGCCGTCCGGCATGATCGTGAAATCAACGGCGGCTAATTCCCTGGCGGTCAATTCCTGTCCCAGACCGGGGCTGTCATCGGCCAGTGCAGCGCCTGTCCCGATAGCGCCAACGCAAACAAGCCACAGCGCATTACGCGTAGACATTGGTGACCTCCCCGACTGCACTAACGGCCCAGGCCTGAATACCGTTGTAATGATAGAAGGCGCCATTGGCCCTGCCCTCTAACACGGCGCGTCGCGTCGGTTGCACATTGCCCGCATCATCAGTGGCCCTGC
>Ga0209987_10000121_pt1 | contig 35570 bp, 33 predicted proteins | sample N074metaG_FD_182134 | JGI IMG/M metagenome (GOLD analysis project Ga0209987, IMG submission 182134) | Deep subsurface microbial communities from Kermadec Trench to uncover new lineages of life (NeLLi) - N074 metaG (SPAdes) (version 2) | ecosystem: Environmental > Aquatic > Marine > Ocean trench...
ACGTGGGGCCGATAGTGGCCGACCACCTGCTTCAGTTTTTCGCCTCCGAAAATAGCATGGCGGTGGTGAATGCGCTGCGCAGCGCCGGAGTACACTGGCCTGATATTCAGCCGGTAGAACACAGCGCATTGGCCCTGGCCGGTGAAACCTGGGTGGTGACAGGGAAGCTGGAAACCCTGGGGCGCAATGAGGCTAAAGCTTATTTGCAAGGCCTGGGCGCGAAAGTCGCGGGTAGCGTGTCACAGAAAACAAGCTGTGTTGTGGCCGGCCCCGGAGCGGGTTCAAAATTATCAAAAGCACAAGAGCTGGGTGTTAAGGTCATTGATGAAGCCGCATTTCTCGCCCTGTTGAGAACACTGGATGTGATGGAATGATTACCGCATTACAGCGCAGTTCGAGGTTTTTCTTGGTGGCGACACTGGTGTTGGCCGGCGCCGCCTGCACCACCTCGCCCCCGTCCAACCTCAATGATATCTGTGCTATTTTCAGAGAAAAAAACGGCTGGTACGATGACGCGGCGGGTGCCAGAAAGGAGTGGGGTAGCCCTATCTCTGTGATGATGGCGATGATGCACCAGGAATCGAAATTTCGGGCAAAGGCCAAGCCACCCCGCAACAAGATCTTTGGTTTTATTCCCGGCCCGCGTCCCTCAAATGCCTATGGTTACAGCCAGGCACTGGATTCCACCTGGGACGGCTATAAGCGCAGCGCCGGGCGCTATGGTGCTGATCGCGACGATTTCGGTGATGCCATCGATTTTATTGGCTGGTATAACCACCAGTCCAAACAGCGCAGCGGCATTGCCAAAACCGACGCCTACCGGCTGTACCTGGCTTATCACGAGGGCCACGGTGGCTACAATCGTGCCACCTATCGCAACAAGCAATGGCTTATCGATGTGGCCCATAAAGTGGACCGGCGCGCGTCGTCTTATCGCAGTCAATTGTTGGCCTGTGAGGACACGCTAAAAGATGACGGTTGGTTTTTCGGATTGTTTTAGCCCGGTTCAGGTATCGCGGGTGAAAAGCCCACCCGCTTATGCCACACTGTCCCTCTGTCCTGCTCACTCATGTAATGGAACAGCACTGTGAAACCTACCAATATAAAAAACCCCGAGTACTTCCATAAAGTGGTTGATTGCCAGTACGCCTGTCCTGCGCACACCCCAGTGCCCGAGTATATTCGTCTCATTGCCGCCGGGCGCTACACCGATGCCTACATGGTGAATTGGGAGTCCAATGTATTCCCCGGCATTCTGGGGCGCACCTGCGACAGGCCCTGTGAGCCAGCCTGCCGCCGAGTACGGGTGGAAGAGCAACCGGTGGCCATCTGTCGACTAAAGCGGGTAGCGGCCGATAACAAAGGCGATATCAGCGAGTTTCTCCCCACCATACCCAGCGAGAAAAACGGCAAACGCCTGGCGCTGATTGGTGCCGGTCCCGCGTCGCTGACCGTTGCACGAGACCTGGCTCCCCTGGGCTACAGTATCGATATCTACGACAACCAATTCGCCGGTGGCGGCATGATGCGCAGCCAGATTCCCTCTTTTCGACTGCCGGCGGGCGTATTGGATGAAGAGGTCGAGTTAATTCTCGATATGGGTGTTACCACAATATTTGATACCGAAGTGGAGAGCCTGAAAGAGATCCTGGACAAGGACTACGATGCTGTTTTTGTCGGCACCGGTGCGCCACGTGGCCGCGGGCTGGAGTTGCCCGGCCTTGCCGAAGCGGGAAAGCAGGTTTACATCGGCATAGATTGGTTGGCCAGTGTCGCTTTTGAACATACAGAATCCGTCGCCAAAAAGGTATTGGTACTGGGTGGGGGCAACACCGCCATGGACTGTTGCCGTACCTCACGCCGCATGGGTGGCGAGGACGTCCGTGTTGTTGTGCGCAGCCCCTTTGATGATATGAAGGCCTCCCCCTGGGAAAAGGAAGATGCCATGCATGAGGGTATCCCCATCTTCGATAATCATGTGCCCAAGGAGTATGTGGTTGAAGACGGCAAACTCAAGGGTGTGTTGTTTGAAAAAGTCACTGCACAGTATGACGACAAGGGTAAGCGCAGTCTGGTCCCCACAGGTGAGGAGCTGGTTTTTATGGAGGCCGATGTGGTCTTAATTGCCATAGGCCAGGACAATGCCTTCCCCTGGGTAGAGCGCGACATCGGTATTGCCTTCGGCAAGTGGGATATGCCCAAGGTCGACACGGTCACCTTCCAGTCCAGCGTTGATCGGGTTTTCTTTGGTGGGGATGCCGCATTCGGACCGGAAAACATCATTACCGCCGTGGCTCACGGGCATCAGGCCGCCATCTCCATAGACCTGTTTTGCAATGGTAAATCAGTGAACGACAGGCCGCCGCCGTTTACCAATTTGATCAGCCAGAAAATGGGTGTTCACGAGTGGAGCTACGACAATGCGGTGGAGGAGGACAAACGCTATATTGTACCGTTGGTACCGCTGAAGAAAGCCCTCAAGGATAGAAAGCTTGAGGTGGAATTGGGCTTTGATGAATCTACCGGCTATAAGGAGGCGGAGCGTTGCCTGAACTGCGATATGCAGACGGTTTTTGAGGAGGTACGTTGCATCGAATGTGATGCCTGCGTGGATATATGCCCTACGGATTGCATTACTTTTACCGCAAACGATAAGGTGGCACTGTTGCGCGAAAAACTAACGGCACCGGCAAAAAACCTGGAACAAGACCTGTACGTCTCCAAAGTTTTACCCACCAAACGCGTGATGGTAAAAGATGAAGACCTGTGTTTGCACTGTGGCTTGTGTGCTGAGCGCTGTCCCACGGCAGCTTGGGATATGCAGCAATTTTTGTACAACGTCGCTCAGGCGGGGCAATAACTATGACATCGCGAGTGAAGCCGCTAAAATCGGTCAACGATTTTGTGATCAAGTTTGCCAATGTGAACGGCACCGGTTCGGCCAGCGCCAACAAATTGTTCGCCAAGGCGCTGTTTCGAATGGGCTTGCCGGTTTGCCCCAAAAATATCTTCCCGTCAAATATTCAGGGCCTGCCTACCTGGTATGAAGTGAGGGTCAGCGAAAAGGGTTACCTGGGTCGCCGCGGTGGGGTGGATATCGTTTTGTCGGTTAACCCCCAAAGTATGCCCCAGGATATCCAGGAACTGGAGCCCGGCGGTTATTTTATCTATGACAATACCAAGCCCCTGGACCTGCGCCTGATACGAAATGACGTCACTATCATGGGCATACCCCTGACGCGTATCTGCAATGAGCAATACAAAGATCCCAGGCAGCGGCAGCTGTTTAAAAATGTCATCTACGTGGGGGCGTTGGCGGCTTTGCTGGATATGGATTTTGCCGTGCTCACGGCCCTGGTTGCCGACCAGTTTAAGGGCAAAGAAAAACTCATTTTACCCAATATCCACGCCCTGGAACTGGGTCACAAATACGCGAAAGAGCATTTCGACTGCCCCATCGGTATCCGGGTGGAAAAATCCGATAAGGTTGGCGATAAAATACTGATTGATGGCAACACGGCGCTGGGCCTGGGTGCGTTATACGGCGGGGCATCTGTGGTGGCCTGGTATCCCATCACCCCCTCTACCTCGGTAATAGACGCATTTGAGAAGTATGCGAAACGGGTGCGAATAGACCCGGGTACCGGCCGTAAAAACTACGCTATTGTGCAGGCAGAAGACGAATTAGCCGCCATCGGCATGGTGATCGGTGCCAGTTGGAATGGGGCCCGGTCCTTTACCGCAACCTCCGGCCCGGGCCTGTCGCTGATGGGCGAGTTTCTGGGGCTGGCTTATTTTGCCGAGATCCCCACGGTGGTATTTGATGTGCAGCGTGCAGGGCCCTCTACCGGCATGCCCACGCGCACCCAGCAATCCGATATTCTGGCGGCGGCTTACGCCTCACACGGTGACACCAAGCACGTGCTGCTGTTCCCGTCCACGCCCAAGGAGTGTTTCGATATGGGCGCCCAGGCGTTTGACCTGGCCGACAGGCTGCAAACGCCCATACTATTACTGAGCGACCTCGACCTGGGTATGAATGACAATATGTCCGAGCCGTTGGTGTGGGATGACAGCAAGGAATATGACAGGGGCAAGGTATTGAGCGCTGACGACCTGGATGCCATGGAGAAGTTTGGCCGCTATATGGATGTCGATGGCGATGGGATTTGCTATCGAACCTATCCCGGCACCCACCCGGACAAGGGCGCCTTTTTTACCCGGGGCAGTTCACGGGACGAAATGGCGGTCTATACCGAAAAGGGCGAGGAGTACGAGGAAAATATGCACCGGCTGCTGGCCAAATGGGAAACTATCAAATCTTATGTTCCCGGGCCAGAAATTATTCTCTGCGGGGCAAAAACCGACACCGCGGTGTTGTATTTTGGCACCAGCGAGGAATCTTCCAGGGAGGCTCTGGACTACCTGGCGGAGGAGGGTGTTCACCTGGATGCCATGCGTGTACGCGCGTTCCCATTCAATAAAGAAGTGGAACAATTTATTGATGAGCACGAGCGTGTATTTGTCATCGAGCAAAACCGGGATGCCCAGTTGCGCACGTTGCTAATGGCAGAGTTTGAGTTCGGCCCGCACAAGTTGAAGTCGGTCTTGTGTTTTGATGGCACACCCATCAGCGCGCGAAACATACGCAAACAGATAAAGCAGCTGTTGCCGGGCAATAATGTCACACCTTTACACCGGGAAAAAATTGCCAGTGGCGCGGGAGAAAAATCATGAGTTACCAAAAGCCAAAGTTTCGCCACCCCGACCTTGCAGTCAATGAACTGGGGTTTACCAAGGCCGACTACGAGGGCTCGCTGTCCACCCTGTGTGCGGGCTGCGGACACGACTCTATTAGCGGCGCCATCATACGTGCCTGCCACGAGCTGTCTATTCCCCCCCATAAAATCGCCAAGTTGTCCGGTATAGGCTGCTCTTCAAAAACGCCCAATTATTTTTTGGGAAGGTCACATGGGTTTAACTCGGTGCACGGCAGGATGCCCTGTGTTGCCACGGGGGCTGCCATGGCGAACCGCGACCTGCTTTATCTGGGTATTTCCGGCGATGGCGATACCGCCTCCATCGGCATGGGCCAATTTGCCCATGTGGTCAGGCGCAACTTGAACATGGTTTATATCGTGATGAACAATGGTTGTTACGGCCTAACCAAGGGTCAGGATTCAGCGACCGCCGATGAGGGTTCGGCCAGCAAAAAGGGTGAACCCAACCTGTTTCCCGGCATAGACCTGGCGGGGCTGGCCCTGCAGTTAGGTGCTACCTTTGTGGCGCGCAGCTTTTCCGGCGACAGGGAACAGCTGATCCCCTTGATCAAAGCAGCAATGACCCACCGCGGCTTTGCACTGATCGACGTCATTTCGCCCTGTGTGACGTTTAACAATAATCCGGAATCTACCAAGAGCTATGAGTTTTTCCGGGATCATGCAGAGGCAACCGGTACCGTCGATTTCGTACCCATGCGCGAGGAGATTAAAACCCGCTATCCTGCCGACAGCACCCATGAGGTGACCATGCACGATGGTTCCGTTATCCGCCTGCATAAGACCTCACAACATCTAAACCCGTTTAACCGGGTATCGGCCATGCGCGTGTTGGATGAGCATCGCAATAAAGGCGATATTCTCACCGGTCTCATCTACCTGGACAGGAATTCACAGGAGTTGCATGAACTGATGCAAACCTCCCAGCGGCCACTCAATGAGCTGGGGGAGGACGACCTGTGTCCCGGCAATCGTCTGTTAAAAAACATCAACGCGGCGCTGCGATAGGCGCTTATGGCCCAATTTACGGTACTTGTTGTCGATGATGAGTCGGCCATCCGGGATATGCTGCGCCTCGCCCTGGAGTTAGCTGATTACCGTCCAGGAGGGTCATTCCTGCCCCTTAAATTTCCCCCCGCGATACACCTGCAGTAAGCATACGGCCCCTTACTATCTGGAGATGGACTTATGAAGCGATTGATTTCGGTAGCTGTAACGAGTGCAGTACTGGCATGTGCCCAGGTGCAGGCCACGGTCAGCGACGATGATTTTGCCCAGCTGAAGGCTGATTTTGCGGCCCTGGCTCAACGGTTGAATGCTCTGGAGGCCGAGAACGCAAACTTGCGGGAAATCTCCCGCTCTACCGTGACCGAACTGGAAGTTGCTCAAACCGAGTTGGCCGGCGTGGTGGGAATTAGTTCGGCCAGTTCCTGGGCGCAGCGAATTAAAGTAAAAGGTGATTTCCGCTATCGCTATGAGGAGATCGATGTAGAGGGTAAGGGCACCCGTGATCGCAATAGAATACGCGCCAGAGCCGCGTTGATAGCGAGCCTGCCCAGCAACACCGAAGTGGCTCTGGGCATAGCCACGGGTGGCGATGACCCGGTATCGACTAACCAGACTCTCGGTGGCGGCGGCTCCACCAAAGATGTTCGTCTGGACCTGGCGTATTTCAAATGGAATGCCAGCGATAAACTGTACCTCACCGCAGGTAAAATGAAAAATGCCTTCTACAAACCCCAAAAAAGTGGCCTGCTGTGGGATGGCGATTTCAACCCCGAGGGTTTCGGGGTGGGGTGGTCCGATAAGCATTTTTTCGCGACCTTTGCCGGCAACTGGTTGGAGAGTGATGGCAGGAAAGACAACCAGCAGTTCTCCTGGGGTCTTCAGGGCGGGGTAATGTTTGAGTTGGGCCCCGTGTCGCTGACCACTGGCGTTGCTTACTACGACATTCCAACCAAGGGCAAATCGTCTTTTTACGGCGATGACGATGACTTTTTCGGCAACTCCTTTGGCTGCAGAGACCACAATGATCTCTCCAGCTGCGTATACCTATTCGATTACGAGGAGGTCGAGGTATTCGCCAACCTGGCTATGAACATCCTCGATATGCCGCTAAACATCTTTGCTGACTTCGTGCAGAACCAGGACGCGGATGAGTACGATACAGGTTATATCGTCGGCGCAAAATTGGGCAGGGCCAGTGGTAGGGGCACATGGCAAGTGGCCTACCAGTACCAGGACCTGGAAAAAGATGCGGTGCTGGGCCTGCTGAGTGATTCCGACTTTGCCGGGGGCGGTACCGACGGCAAGGGGCACAGGCTCACCGGTGCCTATGGCATCAACAAGCGCTGGAATGTTGGCTTCACCTGGTTTATTGATAACGAAGCGGGGGAGGGCAACCTCGATGCACCTCTGTCCTACGACCGCTTTATGATCGATACGGTGTTTAAGTACTAGCCAATAAGCTGCCGGCAAGACTTTTTCAAAATTTGCGGTACAATACCAGCGCTTCATTCATGGGGCACTGAGTCCCCTTCGTCTAGTGGTCCAGGACACTGCCCTTTCACGGCGGTAACAGGGGTTCGAACCCCCTAGGGGACGCCATTATTGGAACTGTCTATGAGTCGCTACTGGAGTACATTGATCAACAGGCTCACGCCCTATGTGCCCGGTGAACAACCGCAAAACGCACAGCTGATCAAGCTCAACACCAACGAGAACCCCTACCACCCTTCCCCGGCAGTGCTGAGCGCGATTAGCTCAATCAGTGCCGCCCAACTGAGCCTTTATCCACAGCCAGAGTCCGCGTCTCTCAGGCTGGCCTTTGCCGATCTCAACCAATTGCAGCCCGAGCAGGTGTTCCTGGGGAATGGCTCAGATGAAGTGCTTGCCCATGTTTTCCAGGCTCTGCTCAGCCATAACAAGCCCGTGTGCTTTCCCGATGTGTCTTACAGTTTTTATCCGGTGTGGTGCGAGTTGTATTCCCTGTCCTATGTAACGGTGCCTCTGGCGGAGGATTTCACTGTCGACATCAACACCTATCCTATCGACAACGGGGGCATCATAATTCCCAATCCCAATGCCCCCACCGGCATACTGATGCGCCTGGCCGAAATCCGCGAATTTTTGGAAGCCAACTCCGAGTCGGTGGTGGTTATCGATGAAGCCTATATCGATTTTGGTGGTGACTCGGCTGTGGGCCTCATCGACCAGTATGATAATTTACTGGTGGTACAGACGCTGTCGAAATCGAGGTCGCTTGCAGGCCTGCGGGTTGGCGTAGCCATGGGGCACCACAAGTTGATTGAAGGCCTGGAGCGATTAAAAAACTCGTTTAACTCTTACCCATTAGGCGTACTGGCTCAGACAGCCGCATTGGCGTCTCTGCACGATGTGGACTATTTTGAGGTGATCTGCGCCAGGATTGTCGCGAGCAGGGAGAAGTTGACGACTGCTCTGGAGGACATGGGTTTTTCGGTGTTGCCATCGATGGCGAATTTTTTGTTCGTGACGCACTCCGATTATGATGCAGGGGTGTTATTTGAGGGTCTGCGTGAGAAAAATATTCTGGTGCGTTACTTCGATAAACCGCGCACCAGGGATTTTTTGCGCATTAGTATAGGTACCGATGAGCAGTGTGCTGCGGTTGTATCAGCACTGGCGGATTTGCTGGGCCATCACGTGTAAATCCACGGGGAGACAATTATGGAGCTGGGCGGGTTTTCAATCAGTTTGGCGGTGAGTCTGGCACGCGCAGTCTACTAAACCTTCCTCAACACCACACTGCCAATACTATAACCCGCCCCAAAAGAACACAGCACACCGAGGTCGCCGCTCTGGAAGTCTGCCCGGTGTTTGTGGAAAGCGATGACCGAGCCGGCAGAACTGGTATTGGCGTATTCATCCAAAATTGTGGGTGCGTCATCCTCTGTGGGCGTGCGGCCCAATACCCGTTTGCCAATAAACTGGTTCATACTCAGATTGGCCTGGTGCAACCACAGGCGCTTTAGCTGCGAGGACACAATGCCTAAGCTTTCAAGTTGCGTATTGATCTGGGTGGCGACTGCGGGGCAGACCTCCTTAAACACTTTGCGACCCTCCTGCACAAAAAGCTTGTCGGGCTGGCCAATGCCAGACTCATCGCCGCGATTGAGAAAGCCAAAGTTATTGCGAATATTGTTGGAGTAAATGGTTTGTAGCTTACTGTCGACGATGATGTACTGATCTGCACTGGTGGCTGTTTCTGCTTTTTCCAAAATTACCGCGGTGCACACATCGCCGAAAATAAAGTGGGCATCTCTGTCGCGAAAGTTCAGGTGGCCACTGCAAATTTCCGGATTCAGCATCAGTACACTACGCGCGCTGCCATTGGCGATAGCGTCTCGTGCCTGCTGTATGCCGAAAGTGGCCGAAGAACAGGCCACGTTCATGTCGAAGCCGAAGCCGATTATGCCCAGGGCATCCTGCACTTCTACGGCGATGGCGGGGTAGGCGCGTTGCAAGTTGGAGCAGGCGACAATAACCATGTCTATGTCGGCAGCCGATTTTCCAGCACTCGACATAGCCTGTTCAGCGGCGACCACTGCCATTTCACATTGAATAGACCGAGACTCGTTACTGCGGTCGGCCAAATCCGGTGCCATGCGTTTGGGGTCGAGAATGCCACTTTTGTTCATCACATAGCGCGCTTTGATGCCCGAGGCCTTTTCGATAAACTCGACTGAGGAGTGCTGCAATGCCTGGATTTCGCCACTGCCTATGGCGTCGGCATTGTCCGCGTTATAGGTGTCCACATAGGCGTTAAAAGACTCAACCAGTTCTTCATTACTGATGGATTCGGCCGGCGTGTACAGCCCTGTGCCGCTAATTACAATGTCTGTCATTATGTGATCCGTCTAAAAAATGCAGTGGTTAGCGTTGGTCCATGGGCGTGAAGTCGCGCTGAGTGTAGCCGGTGTACAGCTGGCGCGGACGGCCTATGCGATAACTCCCGCTGATCATCTCGTGCCAATGGGCAACCCAGCCCACCGTGCGGCCCACGGCAAAAATCACGGTAAACATACTGGTGGGAATACCCATGGCCTTGAGAATAATACCCGAGTAAAAATCGACATTGGGGTAGAGTTTCCTCTCGATGAAGTACTCGTCTTCCAGGGCAATTTCTTCCAGGCGCTTGGCAATGACCAGCAGGGGGTCATTTTTGATGCCCAATTCCGCCAGCACATTGTCGGCCGATTCCTTCATTACCTTGGCCCGGGGGTCAAAGTTTTTATACACGCGGTGGCCGAAGCCCATGAGGCGGAATGGGTCGTTCTTGTCCTTGGCCCGCGCCACGAATTCGTCAATATTGTCGACGTGGCCTATTTCTTCGAGCATTTCCAGTACAGCTTCGTTGGCGCCGCCGTGAGAGGGGCCCCACAATGCGGCTATACCGGCGGCAATACAGGCGAAGGGGTTGGCCCCGGAGGAGCCCGCAAGGCGAACGGTGGAAGTAGAGGCATTTTGTTCGTGGTCGGCGTGCAGGGTGAAGATCCTGTCCATTGCCCGCGCTAAAACCGGGCTCACATTACTGGGCTCGCAGGGGTTGCCGAACATCATGTGCAGGAAGTTCTCGGCGTAGCTCATGCTGTTGTCGGGATACATAAAGGGCTGGCCGATGGAGAATTTGTAACTCATTGCCGCCAGGGTGGGCATTTTGGCAATCAGGCGAAAAGCGGCAATTTGCCGGTGGTTCTCGTCACTGATATCCAGAGAGTCGTGGTAAAAGGCGGAAAGAGCACCCACCACACCACACATAATGGCCATGGGGTGCGCGTCACGTCGAAAGCCCTGGAAAAAACGGGACAGCTGCTCGTGTACCATGGTGTGCCTGGTGATGGTGGACACAAACTTCTCTTTTTCTTCCGCCGTGGGCAACTCGCCATAAAGCAGCAGGTAGCAGGTCTCCAGATAGTCAGATTGATTGGCGAGTTGGTCTATAGGGTAGCCGCGGTGTAGCAAAATGCCCTTGTCACCATCGATAAAGGTAATCTGTGATTCACAGGCCGCTGTTGAGACAAAACCCGGGTCGTAGGTAAACAAACCCTTGCTGGTGAGAGCGCTTACATCGATAACGTCCGGCCCCAGAGTTCCCGAGTAGACGGGCAGTTCTATTGGCTCGTCGATACCGTCTATAGTAAGGGTTGCTTTTTTGTCACTCATTTGAGGTCCTGAGGTTGTGTACTTGGGGTGCCCAACTATAGAGTTTCGTCAGCTATTGTCAATTTATATGGGGCCTGTGTCGTTAATTGGCGGCGATATTCGACCAATATCGCACAACACGTTTGTGGGAGTTCGGTGATTTTGACCTGCAGCCGCTTTCCGGGCTTCTTATTGTTGTTCGGGTTTGTATTTAGTGCCGTAAGTGCCTATAATTTCGCGCGTTTTGGTTTTTGTGGGGCGTCCAATGTTGCTCTGCAAGCCATTTTCAGTGGTTGGCGAAAGCCATGCCCGGTAAGCCACCTTTTTTGGTGTACAAAATGATGGTATTCACTCAGTGAAAGACACGCGTCCCGTAAATTTGGACATAGGCAGCATGCGTTTGCCGATAACCGCATGGACCTCCATTACCCACCGCGCCTCAGGCGTGTTTATTTTCGCCGGCATGGCCCTGCTCATCTGGGCTCTGGATGCCAGCCTTGAAAGTCCGGAAAGTTTTGCCGCCTTGCAGCAGCAGTTGGCTTCGCCCCTGGTAAAATTTTCCATGTGGGCTGTGCTGTCAGGCTTTATTTATCATTCGCTCGCCGGCGTTAAGCATTTACTGATGGACATGGGCATAGGCGAAACAATGGAGGGCGGCACAATGGGCGCCTATATCGTCATCGCCAGTTCAGCGGTACTCATTTTGCTAGCGGGGGTTTGGCTATGGTAACGGCAGTAACCAGTATGGGTCGGTCCGGCCTGTACGATTGGCTTATGCAGCGTATTACCGCTGTTATTTTACTGGCCTACTTCGTGTTGGTGATGTGGGTTTTGATAGGTGGCGTAGACTACACCGCCTGGAAAGCACTGTATGGCCAAACCTGGATGCGCGTGTTTAGCCTGATGGCGCTTCTTTCTCTGGGCATACACGCCTGGGTGGGTATTTGGGGGGTTCTGACTGACTATTTTACCGAGCGCCTGATGGGGCAAACCGGTAATGTGTTGCGTTTTGTATTACAGATGCTGTGCGGTGTTGTCATGTTTACGTATCTAGTCTGGGGAATCCAGATTGTGTGGGGTTATTGAGTATGTCGGGAATGCGAACTCTTTCTTTTGATAGTGTCATTGTGGGCGGCGGCGGCGCGGGTCTGCGCGCGGCACTGCAGTTGTCCCAATCCGGCTACAAAACGGCGGTTATTACCAAGGTTTTCCCCACTCGCTCCCACACCGTTTCGGCCCAGGGTGGTATTACCTGCGCCATTGGCAGTGACGACCCCGATGATGATTGGCGTTGGCACATGTACGATACCGTTAAGGGTTCCGATTACATCGGTGACCAGGACGCCATTGAATACATGTGCAGTGTCGGCCCGGAGGCGGTGTACGAACTGGAACATATGGGCATGCCGTTCTCCCGCACGGAGGAGGGGCGTATCTATCAGCGCCCTTTCGGCGGCCAGTCCAAAAACTTCGGTGAGGGCGGCCAGGCCGCCAGGACCTGTGCCGCTGCTGACCGCACCGGCCATGCGTTACTGCACACCCTGTACCAGGGCAATATGAAGAACAACACGGTGTTTTTCAACGAGTGGTATGCCACCGATATCGTGAAGAATCAACAGGGAGATGTGGTCGGTGTTATCGCCATTTGTATGGAGACCGGCGAGACCGTCTATGTAAAATCCAAGGCGACTGTTTTCGCCACGGGTGGTGCCGGGCGTATCTACGCCTCGACTACCAATGCGCACATTAATACCGGCGATGGCATAGGCATGGCCCTGCGCGCCGGCTACCCGGTACAGGATATCGAGATGTGGCAGTTTCACCCCACCGGTATTCACGGAGCGGGCGTGCTGGTTACCGAGGCCTGCCGGGGCGAGGGCGGTTATCTTATAAACAAGGACGGTGAACGCTTTATGGAGCGCTATGCCCCCAATGCCAAAGACCTGGCGGGTCGTGATGTGGTGGCCAGGTCCATGGTCAAAGAAATTCTAGAGGGGCGTGGCTGCGGCCCCAACGCAGACCACGTACTGCTAAAACTTGATCACCTGGGCGAAGATGTGCTGCAAAGCCGCTTACCCGGTATTCTCGAATTGTCGCAAACGTTTGCCCATGTAAACCCCATCAACGAGCCGGTGCCGGTTGTTCCCACCTGCCATTACATGATGGGCGGTATACCCACCAACATTCACGGTCAGGCACTGACCATCGATGCCCAGGGTAACGACAGTATTATCCCGGGCCTGTATGCCTGTGGCGAAGTCGCTTGTGTATCCGTGCACGGTGCCAACCGGCTGGGTGGTAACTCCCTGCTGGACCTGATTGTATTTGGTCGCGCCTCTGGCTTGTTTATCGAAAATGCCCTGCGCGAAGGCATTGACATGGGTGAGGCCAGTGAGACTGACCTGGAGCAGGCCATGTCGCGCCTGGACAAGCTGAACAATTCCACCGGTGGTGAAAACGTGGCAGCCCTGCGCAGTGAACTACAGGGCGTTATGCAAAACCACTTCGGTGTATTTCGCAACGAAGAGTTTATGCGCGAGGGCGTAAAGAAACTGGCAGATTTGCGTAGCCGCATAGAAAACGCTGAACTGACAGACAAGTCTCAGGTCTATAACACGGCCCGCATTGAGGCGCTGGAATTACACAACCTGTTTGAAGTGGCCGAGGCCACGGCTATTACCGCAGAAGAGCGTAAAGAGAGCCGCGGAGCCCACGCCCGGGATGACTACCCCGACCGCGATGACGAAAACTGGTTGTGTCACTCCATTTACTATCCCGATGAAAAACGGGTAGGTAAGCGCAGCGTCAATTTCGAACCCAAAATGGTTGATACGTTTCAGCCAAAAGCACGTGTCTACTAAGGGAATACCGAATATGTTGCAAGTCAGTCTCTATCGCTATAACCCTGAAACAGACAAGGAACCCTGGATGCAGGATGTCGAAGTTGACACCGGCGGCAAGGATTTAATGGTGCTGGATGTTCTCGAGCTGATAAAGGCCCGGGATCCCAGTATGGCGTTCAGGCGCTCTTGCCGCGAGGGGGTTTGCGGCTCCGACGGTCTTAACATGAACGGTAAAAATGGTTTGGCCTGCGTCACCCCGCTGTCCAAAACCGTCAGAAACAACAAGTTGATTGTGCGGCCACTACCCGGTCTGCCAGTAGTGCGCGACCTGGTAGTCGATATGGGTATGTTCTATACCCAATACGAAAAAGTGCAGCCCTACCTACAGAATAACACTCCGGCTCCCGCCATTGAGCGCCTGCAGTCACCCGAGGAGCGCGCAAAACTGGACGGCCTGTACGAGTGTATTCTCTGTGCCTGCTGCTCTTCCAGTTGCCCCTCATTCTGGTGGAACCCGGATCGGTTTATCGGGCCTGCGGGCCTGCTGCAAGCTTATCGCTTTCTGGCGGACAGTCGCGATACCGCGACCGAGGAGCGCCTGGCTATGCTGGATGACCCCTTTAGCGTGTTTCGTTGCCACGGCATACAAAACTGTGTCAGCGTATGCCCCAAGGGTTTGAATCCGACACGGGCCATAGGCCACATCCGCAATATGTTGCTTGCACGGGCTATTTAAACTTAATGTAAAAGGTCATCATAATAAAGTAATATGATGATATATAACGTTATTATCCACCCTCGGAAGGGTTATAATGCAAGAGAGTTCAATGGAAGCCCTGCGCCGCAGTTCGCATATCGCCGGGGGCAACGCGACCTACGTAGAGGACTTGTACGAGTCCTACCTGACTGACCCCAACGCAGTCCCGGAGCAGTGGCGCGAGTACTTCGACAAACTGCCGCGGGTGGATTCCAGTGTTGCCCTTATACAGGACATCCCTCACTCCATTGTGCGTGCACGCTTTGCCCAGATTTCCAAGATGCGGGTTCGCACCGAGGCAACAGTGCAGCAGGACTCCCAGGCCACTGAGTACGAGCGCAAACAGGTCAAGGTGGTTCAACTGATTTCAGCCTACCGTCAACGCGGGCACCAAAAAGCCAAGCTAGACCCCCTGGGGCTGGCGCTACGAGAGCATGTCCCCGATCTGGAGCTGAGCTTTCATGAATTGTCTCCCGCCGATTTCGATACGGTGTTCCAGACCGGCAGCATGCATATTGGCAAAGCTGATGCCACCCTGGGTGAAATTTATGATGCCTTGCAGCGCACCTATTGCAACACCGTGGGCTCGGAGTTTACCCACATCGTGGATACTGAGCAGCGCCATTGGATTATGCGGCGTATGGAATCTGTGCGCTCGGCGCCGGATTACAGTGTGGAGACCAAGCTCGACTTGCTGGATAGCCTGATCAAGGCCGATGGTCTGGAAAAATCTCTGGGGTCCAAATACCCGGGCACCAAACGATTTGGCCTGGAGGGCAGTGAGAGCCTCATCCCCATGCTCTCCGAAATCATTCAGCGAGCCGGGTACTTTGGTGCCAAGGAAATTGTATTGGGCATGGCCCACAGGGGGCGTCTAAACGTCCTGATAAATATTCTGGGCAAAAATCCTTCTGAACTGTTCGATGAGTTCGAGGGCAAGGTAAGCTACGAGAGTTCCGGAGATGTTAAATACCATCAGGGCTTTTCCTCCAACGTAATGACTCCGGGTGGCGAACTACACCTGGCCATGGCCTTTAACCCCTCGCACCTGGAAATTGTTTCCCCGGTAGTCGAGGGCTCTGTCAGGGCCAGGCAGGACCGGCGAGGAGACACCACCGGTAAAACCGTGGTGCCCATTGTGATACATGGCGACGCGGCATTTGCCGGCCAGGGTGTGGTGATGGAGACCTTCCAAATGTCCCAGACCCGGGCTTATAAAACCGGCGGCACGGTACACATCGTACTGAATAACCAGGTGGGTTTTACCACCAGCTTGCAAGAAGATGCCCGCTCAACCGAATATTGCACTGACATCGCAAAAATGGTGCAGGCGCCTATATTTCACGTCAACGCCGATGACCCCCAGGCGGTGTTATTCGTTACCCAGATGGCCATCGACTTTCGCAACGACTTTCACAAGGACGTGGTAATCGATCTTGTTTGTTACCGCCGCCGCGGCCATAACGAGGCCGATGAGCCTGCCGTTACCCAGCCATTGATGTATCAGGCCATACGCCAGCATAAAACAACCCGAGACCTTTACGCCGCACAGCTGATTGCTGAGGGTGTGTTGAGCGCTGAAGAAGACACCAGGCGTGTCGAGCGCTACCGCAGCTCACTGGACGCGGGAGCACCGCTGGTGGGCAATCTGGTCACCAGGCCCAATACAGCCATGTTTGTGGATTGGACGCCCTACCTGGGTCACCAGTGGACCCTGGAATGTGACACGGGCATGGACCTGCAAGAGCTACAGGCCTTGGCCCACGAAATCAATGTTGCTCCCGATAATCTGCCGCTGCAGCGCCAGGTGTCTAAAATTTTGGAAGACCGCCGCAAAATGGCCGCCGGTGCCATGCCTATGAATTGGGGTTTTGCCGAGGTTCTGGCCTACGCAACACTGCTGAAAGCCGATTACCCCATCCGCCTGACCGGGCAGGATGTGGGGCGTGGCACATTTTCTCATCGCCATGCTGTGCTGCATAACCAGAAAGATGGCAGCGCCTACGTTCCCCTGCAGAACATGGGCGGTGGTCAGGCACCTTTTGTCATTCACGATTCCCTGTTGTCTGAAGAGGCCGTGCTGGCATTCGAATACGGCTATGCCACTACCTCACCCCAGGGTTTGGTTATCTGGGAGGCCCAGTTCGGCGATTTTGCCAATGGCGCCCAGGTGGTTATCGACCAGTTTATCGCCAGCGGTGAACACAAGTGGTCCCGCTTGTGTGGTTTGACCATGCTGCTGCCCCACGGCTACGAGGGGCAGGGGCCGGAACACTCCTCGGCCCGGCTGGAGCGTTTTATGCAATTGTGCGCGGAGCACAATATGCAGATATGCATTCCCACCACACCCGCCCAGGTGTACCACATGTTGCGCAGGCAGGCGATTCGACCGCTGCGCAAACCACTGATTGTGATGTCACCAAAAAGCCTGCTACGGCACAAGGAGGCGGTCTCCACCGTTGAAGATCTGGCCAACGGCTATTTTCACAACGTATTGAGTGAGACCGATGACCTTGACCCGGGAAAGGTCCAGCGGGTTGTTCTGTGTAGCGGTAAACTCTATTACGAGCTGCGTGCCACCCGGCGGGAGCGTGAAATAGACAATATTGCGATTCTCCGCCTGGAACAGTTATACCCCTTCCCGGAAGCGGAGTTGCTGCAGGCACTGAGCAGTTACCCCAATTTATCCGACGCAGTCTGGTGTCAGGAAGAGCCTGTTAACCAGGGCGCCTGGTATTCCAGTCAACATCACATACGGCGTGTGTTTCACCGCCACAAGAAGAGTATTTATCTTCGCTATGCCGGCCGTGAAGGCTCGGCGGCTCCGGCAGCAGGTTATATGTCACTGCATCTGGAGCAACAGGCACAACTCATCAACGATGCCCTGGCACCGCTGTCAGACCAGGGCGAAACTTAACACTACTGGCATTTCTCAAAGGAATCGAAATGGCTATCAAAATTAAAGCACCGGCCTTCCCGGAATCTATTGCAGACGGTGAAATCGCGCTGTGGCACAAGGCAGAGGGCGACACCGTCGCCAGAGACGAGGTAATGGTTGAAATTGAGACCGACAAGGTGGTCATGGAAGTGGTAGCACCCCAGGACGGTGTTCTCATAAAAATCCACGCCGCCGCCGGAGATACTATAGAGAGCGAGCAATTGCTGGCAGAACTGGAGCCAGGCACTGCTGCCCGCAGCACCGTATCATCCGCTACCTCAGCCAGTGCCCCCGCGGATGAAGTTTCGGCGTCCTCCTCGTCAATTGATAAAGCGGCCATGTTGGGGCCCGCGGCCAGGCAGTTGGTCGAGGAGCACGCACTGGATGTAAACAGTATTAAAGGCAGTGGTAAAAACGGTCGAATCACCAAGGACGATGTCGTCCAGTATATGAAGAATGCAGACAGTAAGCCCGCCGCCGCACCCGCTGGCAAAGCAGCGGCACCACCGGTGTCGGAACCCAACATCATGCCGTCCAGTGAACGCATTGAAAAGCGCGTGCCCATGACCCGCATGCGTGCAAAAATTGCCGAACGCCTGCTGCAGGCATCGCAAGAAACAGCTATGTTAACCACCTTCAATGAGGTGAATATGGCGCCGGTGATGGCGCTGCGCGCCAAGTACAAGGAGCAGTTTGAAAAAACGCACAACGGCACGCGGCTCGGCTTCATGGGCTTTTTCGTCAAAGCAGTTTGTGAGGCGCTGAAGCGGTTCCCCGATGTAAATGCATCTATTGATGGTAAAGATGTGGTCTATCACGGTTACCAGGACATAGGGGTTGCTGTGTCTACCCCCGGCGGCCTGGTAGTACCGGTGTTGCGAGATGCCGATTTTATGAGCCTGGCCGATGTTGAAGCCAGCATACGGGACCTGGGCTTGCGCGCCCGGGATAACAAACTGACCATAGACGATATGACTGGCGGCACCTTTACCATTACTAACGGTGGCGTCTTTGGCTCGTTGATGTCCACACCCATTCTCAACCCGCCCCAGACCGGTATCCTGGGCATGCACAAAATACAAGAGCGGCCTATGGCGGTAGATGGGGAGGTGCAAATACTTCCCATGATGTATTTGGCACTGTCGTATGATCACCGTTTGATCGACGGCAAGAGTGCGGTGCAGTTTCTGGTGGCGATTAAAAACCTCATTGAGGACCCCGCGCGTATCCTGCTGCAAATTTGATAGTTTGAACGCGCGTTAGTTAACGGTTTTATTGTAGGAAATAATATGTCTGACAAATTTGATGTAGTAGTAATTGGTTCGGGTCCCGCCGGGTATGTCGCGGCTATTAAAGCGGCGCAACTGGGCCTGTCCACCGCCTGCGTAGAAAAATGGGTAGATGAAAAAGGAGCTATCAAACTGGGAGGCACCTGTCTGAATGTCGGCTGCATTCCCTCCAAGGCTCTGCTGGATAGTAGTTACAAGTATGTAGAAACCCGCGATCACCTCGCTGTCCACGGTATAAACGTTTCAGAGGCGAGCATGGATGTGCCGGCCATGATAGCCCGCAAAGATAAAATCGTAGGTCAATTGACCGGTGGGATCGGTGGCCTGTTCAAGCACAATGGTGTCACCTCGGTCTGTGGTACCGGCAAGGTGCTGGCCGGCGCCAAGGTGGAAGTAACCGATAAAGACGGTAATACCACGGTATTGGCCGCGGGCAGTATCATTATTGCCACCGGTTCGGTGCCGGTAGAAATACCACCGGCGCCCACCGATGGTGACCGCATCGTGGACTCAACCGGGGCGCTTGAATTTACTGAAGTGCCCAAACGCCTGGGCGTTATCGGTGCCGGTGTTATCGGATTGGAACTGGGCAGCGTCTGGGGTCGGCTGGGTGCGCAGGTAGTGGTGCTGGAGGCACTGGATGACTTCCTGCCCATGGTCGATACCCAGATTGCCAAAGAAACTGCAAAAATCCTGAAAAAACAGGGCCTGGACATTCGCATGGGTACGCGGGTGACCAATGCAAAAGTCACCAAGAATGGCGTAGAGGTCTCCTATGCCTCAGCGGGTGGCGAGAAAACAGAGACCTTCGATAAACTCATCGTGGCGGTGGGCAGACGGCCCAAATCAAATGACATATTGGCTTCGGATAGCGGTGTAACCCTGGATGAACGCGGTTTTATCTACGTTAACGATTTCTGCGAGACAGAAGCACCCCATGTCTATGCGATTGGTGATGTGGTCAGAGGCCCCATGCTGGCGCACAAGGGCTCTGAAGAGGGCGTCATGGTCGCCGAGCGCATCGCCGGAAAATCCGCCCAGATGAACTACGACTGTATTCCCTCGGTTATCTACACGCATCCTGAAGTGGCGGCGGTGGGCAAGACCGAACAGGAACTAAAAGCTGACGGCGTTAACTACAAGACCGGTGTCTTTCCCTTTGCCGCCAGTGGCAGAGCGCTGGCAGCCAATGAGTCTGAAGGCTTGGTGAAGGTGATTGCCGATGCTGACACCGACCGTATTCTGGGCTGTCACATTGTCGGCCCCAGTGCCGCCGACCTGGTACAGCAAGTTGTTATTGCGATGGAGTTTGGCGCCAGCGCGGAAGATTTGGCCCTCACGATATTTGGGCACCCGACCTTATCGGAAGCGGTGCATGAGGCCGTGTTGGCAGTGGATGGGCATGCAATTCATATCGCCAACCGCAAGCCCAGAAAAAAGAAATAGCATCTAATAAGAACGCCAAACTTAACATCAACCCGAACAGTTATTTAAGCGGAGTAGAAAATGAATCTTCATGAGTATCAAGGTAAGCAATTGTTTGCCGAATACGGTTTGCCTGTATCCAAAGGCTATGCCGTGGACACACCGCAAGAGGCCGCCGAGGCCGCCGGACGTATTGGCGGCGACCTATGGGTGGTAAAAGCCCAGGTGCACGCGGGCGGGCGCGGCAAGGCAGGCGGGGTAAAGCTGGTTAAGTCCAAAGATGAAATACGGGAGTTTGCCAGCAAGTGGTTGGGCAAGAACCTGGTCACCTATCAAACCGATAAAAACGGTCAGCCAGTGAATAAAATACTGGTTGAGCCCTGCACCGATATAGCGGATGAACTTTACCTGGGCGCTGTGGTTGATCGCTCCTCCAGACGCATCGTATTTATGGCCTCGACTGAAGGGGGCGTCGAAATTGAGAAAGTAGCCGAGGAAACTCCCGAGAAAATTCTGCGGGCAACGATAGATCCTCTGGTGGGTGCACAGCCATACCAGGGCCGCGAACTGGCATTTGGTCTGGGCCTGAAGGGTGAGCAGATCAAACAGTTCGTCAAAATATTCATGGGCCTGGCCAGAATGTTCAAAGAGAAAGACCTGGCCCTGATCGAAGTAAACCCCCTGGTTATCACCGACAAGGGCGATCTTCACTGCCTGGATGCAAAACTGGCAATAGATGGCAATGCGCTGTACCGGCAAAGTGCCCTGCGCGAGATGCACGACCCTTCTCAGGACGATGAACGCGAAGCACATGCGGCCCAGTGGGAGCTGAACTACGTGGCCCTGGATGGCAACATTGGTTGCATGGTTAACGGTGCCGGCCTGGCCATGGGCACGATGGATATCGTCAAACTACACGGCGGTTCGCCTGCAAACTTCCTGGACGTGGGGGGCGGTGCAACCAAAGAGCGTGTTTCCGAAGCGTTTAAAATAATTCTATCCGATGAGAATGTGAAGGCCGTCTTCATCAATATTTTTGGTGGGATTGTGCGCTGTGATTTGATTGCCGAGGGTGTGATTGGGGCGGTGGAGGAAATCGGCGTAAAGGTGCCTGTGGTTGTTCGCCTGGAGGGCAATAACGCAGAGTTGGGTCGAAAAGTGTTGGCTGAAAGTGGTTTAAATATCATTGCTGCAACCAGCTTGAGTGATGCTGCCGAGCAGGTGGTTAAAGCGGCGAGAGGTGCAGCGTAATGAGTATTTTAATTGACAAGGACACCAAGGTAATTTGCCAGGGCTTTACCGGTTCGCAGGGTACATTCCACTCGGAACAGGCGATTGAGTACGGGACAAAAATGGTGGGCGGTGTAACCCCGGGGAAGGGCGGCCAGGAACACCTGGGCCTGCCGGTTTTCAACACCGTGACTGAAGCTGTTGCCGCTACCGGCGCCACGGCGTCGGTAATCTATGTGCCGGCACCTTTTTGCAAGGACTCTATCCTGGAGGCGGCAAACGGCGGAATCGAACTGATTGTGTGCATCACCGAGGGCATTCCAACGCTGGACATGCTGGACGCCAAGGTCAGATGTGACCAGTTGGGTGTACGCTTAATCGGCCCCAACTGCCCGGGCGTAATTACCCCGGGAGAATGCAAGATTGGCATCATGCCCGCGGCCATCCATTTGCCCGGTAAGGTCGGTATTGTGTCGCGTTCAGGTACGCTGACCTATGAAGCGGTGAAGCAGACAACAGATGCAGGTTACGGTCAGTCCACATGTGTGGGTATTGGCGGCGACCCCATCCCCGGTTCCAACTTTATCGACATTCTCGAGATGTTCGAAAAAGACCCGGCGACTGAAGCCATCGTTATGATTGGTGAAATCGGTGGCTCGGCCGAAGAGGAGGCCGCTGCCTACATCAAGGAGAATGTGACCAAGCCTGTCGTGTCATACATTGCCGGTGTAACTGCACCCAAGGGCAAGCGTATGGGACACGCCGGGGCCATAATCTCCGGCGGCAAGGGTACAGCGGATGAAAAGTTTGCTGCACTGGAAGATGCCGGCGTAAAAACCGTGCGCAGCCTGGCCGATATCGGCGCGGGGCTGGCAGAAATTACCGGTTGGTAGCTTTTTCGCTGCGTATAACGAAAGGCCCATCCCAGGATGGGCCTTTTTTATGTACAGGATGTACGGTACACCCATAAAGCGGGGCGGGCCCTGCCGTGGGCGCATGGATGCGCACGACTGCATGGATGCAGGAGGTAGAGCAACGCAGGAGCAGTTGCCGAGGAACGGCGAATGGCCTTAAATCACCACAGGAGAGCGGTGCCCCTTGAAAACCGGGCAGTGCGTCCCCATTTCCTGTGTTCTACAAGACGACATTCAAGCCATAACTAGCGAGAGGCCAATATGACCGCTGAAGTGAAAAAAGAAACACTGGGTTTTCAGACCGAAGCAAAACAATTGCTACACCTGATGATTCACTCTCTGTACAGCAACAAGGAAATTTTCCTGCGTGAACTGATATCCAACTCCTCCGATGCCATTGATAAGTTGCGTTTCGCCGCGCTGGCCAATGAGGGCTTGCTGGAAGGGCAGGGTGATTACCAGATCACGGTGGAGGTAGACAAAGAGGCTAACACCATTACCCTGTCCGACAACGGCATTGGCATGAACCGGGAAGAGGTCATCGAAAATCTGGGTACTATCGCCAAGTCGGGTACCGCGAAATTTTTGGAAAACCTGACCGGTGACGAGCAAAAAGACTCCCAGTTGATTGGGCAGTTTGGCGTGGGTTTTTACTCTTCCTTTATCGTTGCTGAGCGGGTCGAAGTACACACTCGCAAGGCGGGAGAGAGCGCAGATGAAGGTGTGCTTTGGGAGTCCCACGGCGAAGCGGAGTTCTCCATAGAGAGCAGGGAAAAGGCCGCCCGCGGTACCACTATTACACTGTACCTGAAGGCCGATAGCAGCGAGTTCGCCGATGACTGGCGCGTGCGCAGTGTTATCAAGAAATATTCCGATCACATTTCTGTGCCCGTTATGATGGCCAAGTATCAGGCACCGCTAGGTGAGGACGAAGAAGCCTCTGAAACTCCTGAAACAGAGTACGAGGCAGTTAACGCGGCCACCGCCCTGTGGACACGACCACGTGCTGACGTCAGCGATGATGAGTACAAAGAGTTCTACAAGCATGTCTCGCACGATTTCGAAGACCCACTGACCTGGAGCCACAACAAGGTAGAGGGCAAACTCGAGTACACCAGTTTGTTGTACATGCCCAAAAAAGCGCCATTTGATATGTGGAACCGTGAGCAGAGCCGTGGTTTAAAGCTGTATGTTCAGCGCACGTTTATTATGGATGAAGCCGAACAGTTCCTGCCGCAATATTTGCGTTTTGTGAAGGGGGTAGTCGATTCAAACGACCTGTCCCTGAACGTATCACGTGAGATTCTGCAGCAGGACCCGGCGGTTGATTCAATGCGCAGTGCACTGACCAAACGCGCTCTGGACATGCTGGGCAAGTTGGCCAAGGCCGAGGGGGATGACTACGCGGTATTCTGGAAGGAGTTTGGCCAGGTCTTGAAGGAGGGCCCAGCCGAAGACTTCGCCAACAAGGAAAAAATTGCCAAGCTGTTGCGCTTCAGCACAACTCACACTGATAGCGAAGAGCAGAGCCAGTCGCTGGAAGACTATGTAGCACGCATGCAGGAAAGCCAGGACAAGATTTACTACGTGGTGGCGGAGAACTTCAATACCGCGAAAAACAGCCCGCACCTGGAGGTCTTCCGCAAGAAGGGCATAGAGGTGCTACTACTGTCCGACCGGGTTGATGACTGGTTGATGAATCACCTGCAGGACTTTGATGGCAAGCAGTTTCAGGACGTGGCCCGTGGCGCCCTGGACCTGGCCACAGACACAGACGAAGAGAAGGCGGAACAGGAGAAAGTAGCCAAGGACAGCGAGGGTCTGGTGGAGCGTTTCACGGCGGTTCTCAAGGACAAGGTGAAAGTGATCAGAACCACCAATCGCCTCACCGATTCGGCAGCGTGCCTGGTGGTGGGTGAGGCCGATATGGGCGCACAGATGCGTCGCATCATGGAGGCGGCCGGTCAGGCGGTACCCGAGAGTCTGCCCACCCTGGAAATCAATCCGACCCATCCGTTGGTGAAGATGCTGGACCAGGAGTCCGACGAGGACAGGTTTGCCGACCTCGCGTCGCTTATCTTTGATCAGGCGTCCCTGGCCGAGGGTGGCCAGCTGGAAGACCCGGCGGCTTTTGTCACACGCCTCAATAAACTGTTGCTACAATTGAGCAACTAGTTTTCTCAGTTGAGTGGTATCATCCGGTGACACAGCGTACCGGGTATACCACCACTGATGATTGTTACCATTGTTAGACACGGTAAGGCCGGCGATGCCAGCAGGGACCAGGATAGGCAATTGACCGACACTGGCACCGATGATGTGAGTTTCGGTAGTCACCAGCTGCGGGTGCTGTGTGGAGACAAGTCGCTCCCTCTGCCCGGACAGATCTTTCACAGCAGTTGGCGCAGGACCAGCCAGACAGCGGAGATTTTGGCCGCGGCCTTCACCGCTTCGATTGCGCCCATGGATGCACTGCTCCCGGGCGCTACGGTGGCGGAGATGGACCGGGCGCTAGCTGCCATGCTGACGGGTGTCGATCATGCTGTGTTGGTGGGGCATCAACCCATGGTGTCCATTTTAGTAGATTACTACCTCGATGACGCCTCCCAGGTGCCGCCCTTATCCCCCGGTGGCATGGTCGCCCTGCAGCTCGATATCGCCGCCAGAAGCTGTGGTGAGTTGCTGTTCTGGGCACTGCCCCCGGAGTACCGGGGCTACGTATGAGCCCACGGCAGCTGAGCTGGAACGTCAATGGCCTGCATTTGCAGGGCCTGGCCTGGGGTGAACCCGCGCAGCCGCCATTGTTGGCATTGCATGGCTGGCTGGATAACGCGGCCAGTTTTGAGCGCCTGGCACCGCTTTTGGCCGGGCGCTATGTTGTCGCCCTGGACTTGACGGGTCACGGCCAGAGCAGTTGGCGCTCGCAGGATGCCACCTATCAAATATGGGATGATCTTCCCGAAATACTCGGTGTGTTGGAACAACTGGGCTGGCAGAACTTCGACCTGCTGGGGCATTCCCGGGGCGCCATTATCTGCACGATTCTGGCCAGTGCTATTCCCGGGCGGGTCAATCATTTGATATTGCTGGATGCGGTTAGCCCGCACGCCGTCCCCGAGAGTGAATTCCCCCGACAACTGGCACGATTTTTACGCGATAAACCCCGGCGCCTGGGGCGAGAGCCACGTGTCTATGCGACGCGAGCGGAGGCCATAGAAGCCAGATCAAAAAAGGGTTTGTCGCTTGGTGCCGCCGGGGCGCTGGCCAGTCGAGGGCTTGCGCACAAGTCAGAGGGTTATGTGTGGGCCAGTGACCCGCGATTATACGGCGCATCGGCCGTTAAACTCACCGAGGGGCAAAATCGGGCGATACTGCATGGCCTCACCATGCCCACGCTGTTCCTGCAGGCGCAGAACGGCCTGGCGCAAGGTGCGGAAATGTTAGAGCATGCAAAAAGTCATGTGCATAATTTCAGTGGGCAGATTGTGCCTGGCGGCCATCATTTTCATATGGAAGATTCCGCTTCGATAATTGCCCATACGATTGCTGAATTTATCCAGTAAGCTGCTGCTGGCAGCTTGTTAACGCCTCAGTTGTAGCAGCGACAGGAATTCTTCCCGGGTCTTTTGTGAACTGCGAAACGTTCCCAGCATGGCCGAGGTCTTCATCAGGGAGTTTTGTTTTTCCACGCCCCGCATCATCATGCACATGTGCTGTGCTTCTACAATAACGCCCACACCCTGTGCCTGTGTGACATCCATAATGGCCTCGGCAATCTCTCGGGTCAGCGATTCCTGAATTTGCAGGCGACGGGCAAACAGGTCGACAATGCGTGCAACTTTGGACAGGCCCAGTACGTGCCCCGTGGGAATATACGCAACATGGCATTTGCCTATAAATGGCAGCAAATGATGTTCGCACAGAGAATACATCTCCACATCCTGCACCAGTACCATTTCGTCGGAATCCGAGGGAAAGAGGGCGTTGTTTACTACCTGCTCCACAGACTGTCTATAGCCACGGGTGAGAAACGCAAACGCCTTGGCGGCTCTCCTGGGCGTGTCTACGAGGCCAGGACGGGTTACGTCCTCACCAATATCAGAAATTATTTGGGCCCAACTCTCTTCCACGAAATGATCTCCTGTGATGGGTTTTCCGCAGGGCTGGCGATGGTATCAACCCCGTTCCCGCAAGGCAAACGCTTCCCGCACGCATTGTTAGCCTGCCTCTCTTTTCGGCGATGGGTTAGACTAGGCCAATGAGTGACGATAACACAGCAAATGACCGTCCCAGGACGGTGGGCGAAGCACTGCAATACTGCGCGACTCAGTTGGAGGCCAGCGATGTGTTCTTTGGTCACGGTACCGATAATGCCTGGGACGAGGCGGTGCAGCTGGTATTGGGCGTTGCCGACCTGCCGCTGGATTCTGGTGAGGGGGTTATGCCACACCCCCTGGATGATGCCGGGTTTGCGTCACTGGAGGCCATGTTGCGCCGCAGGATTGAGAACCACGAGCCATTGCCTTACATATTGGGCCGCGCCTGGTTCGCCGGTCTGGAATTTCTATGTGACCCGCGTGCCATCATCCCGCGTTCGCCCATTGCCGAGCTGATACTGCACGGCTTTAAACCCTGGTATAGCGGGCCCCAGCCCCAACGTCTGCTGGATATGTGTTGTGGTGGCGGCTGTATTGGCCTGGCCGCGGCGCATTTTTGGCCACAGCTAATAGTAGACCTGGTAGACCTGGATGAAAATGCTCTGGCACTGGCCGCCGACAACGTAAAGTTTCTGGGCCTGCAACAGCGGTGTTCAATAGTGCAGTCCAATTTGTTCGACCAGCTGAAGCCCCAGTCTTATGATCTGATTGTGAGTAATCCCCCCTATGTAAGCCAGGATGATTTGGCGGCCATGCCCGCTGAATATCATCATGAGCCATCATTGGCCCTGGCGTCGGGACCAGACGGCTTAACGCTGACCAGGCAGATATTGCGGCGCGCGGCAGACTTCCTAAGCCCGGATGGTTTACTGGTAGTCGAAGTGGGCAACAGCTGGCAAGACCTGGAAAAGCATTACCCACAGCTGCCTTTTACCTGGCTTGAATTTGAGCATGGCGGCCACGGTGTGTTGGCCATCACGGCGAAAGAGTTGCAAGAATACAGCACCAGCTTTACCGGATAAGGGTTATAATCACCTCCCCAACACCGGGTGCAAACCCTGATTGAGAAAGGTATGAATCGACATGGCCGGTAACTCTATCGGAAAACTGTTTACTGTCACCAGTTTCGGCGAGAGCCACGGCCCGGCTCTGGGCTGTGTTATTGACGGCTGCCCCCCGGGGCTGGAGTTGGACAGCTCTGATTTACAGCGCGACCTGGATCGGCGCAAGCCCGGCACTTCGCGTTTTACCACACAGCGACGCGAGGCCGATGAGGTCAAGATACTGTCCGGTGTATTCGAGGGCAAAACCACCGGTACACCCATAGGTCTGCTTATTGAAAATACCGATCAGCGCTCCAAGGACTACGCCAATATCAAAGACAGGTTTCGCCCGTCCCATGCGGACTACACCTACCAGCAAAAATACGGTGCCCGCGATTATCGGGGTGGGGGACGTGCCTCGGCCAGGGAGACTGCCATGCGAGTGGCAGCGGGCGGCGTCGCTAAAAAATATTTGCACACGCACCTTGGTATCACCGTACGCGGTTATTTGTCTGAGCTGGGTCCGATAAAAGCTGAAGTGCTGGACTGGGATGTGGTGGAGAACAATCCATTTTTCTGTCCTGACGAAAGCAAGTTAACCCAGATGGAAGACTTTATGTCGGCGTTGAATAAAAGTGGCGATTCCATAGGGGCGAGAATAAACGTGGTGGCTTCGGGGCTGATACCGGGTTTGGGCGAGCCTATTTTCGACAGGCTTGACGCGGATATCGCCAGTGCCATGATGAGTATCAATGCGGTAAAAGGGGTGGAAATTGGCGCGGGCTTTGCGTGTGTAGAACACAGAGGCAGCGAGCACAGAGACCAGATATCGCCCCAGGGCTTTCTCAGTAACAATGCCGGTGGCATATTGGGCGGGATATCCAGTGGCCAGGATATTACCGTGAGCATCGCCTTGAAGCCAACCTCCAGCATTCGTCTGCCGGGCGCTTCCATAGACATTCATGGCAATCCCGTTGAGGTTGTGACTCACGGGCGCCATGACCCCTGCGTGGGTATACGGGCCACACCCATTGCCGAGGCCATGCTGGCTATCATACTTATGGACCACCTGCTGCGACACCGGGCGCAAAATGCCGGGGTGCACTCTGCCACGCCGGTGGTACCGGCATCGCTGGATCCTGACGGTGGTCAGCACGCGCCACATTCCCTGCGCTAACACGGTTCCGCTTATGAGCAAGGCAAACCGGCGTTATATCCGCACCATTATTCTGGCTGTGGTGGCCATGAGTAGCCTCATCTGGGCCGCTATAGATCTGTTTGGTATTGACCCCCAGGTAATGCTGGACCTGTTCCTGGCAACCGCAATAGGGGCGGCGGGAATTATTGTGGCAGCTGGCATTGTTGTCGCCCTGGTGGCCGGTTTAAAAAAACTGGCGGGACTACGGCGGGGAGACCGGGACTAGCCAGGCTCCAGGGAAATATCCAGAGTCATCTGGTTGGCGATTTCGTCCAACAGTTCCGAGAGCTCATCCAAATTGGTATCGGGTGGGATTTCTGCATCGATTCGGGCCTGAAATAACATCTCACCGCTCATGGGGGCACTGGTGACCTGGCTGTCCATTTCTATCACGTTAACCTGCTGGCTGGCCAGTGCCTGGGATACCTCACGGACGATACCCAGTCGGTCGGGGCCAATGAGGGTGAGGGTGATTTTTCTGGCGCGGGGAATGGCCTGGCCAGTGCTGCTGGGTGTGATACGCACGCTGAGGCCTGTGCCTGAGATAGCGCTCAAGGCGCTTTTCAGTTTTTCTGCACCATCGTCGGGTACTGTTACGAGCACCAGGCCGGCAAATTTACCGCCCAGTTGTGACAACTGGCTTTTATGCCAGCTACCCCGATTCGCCTCAATAATTGTGGACAGCCGTTCGACTAAACCGGGGCGGTCGTCACCGATAAACGTTATGATAAAAGAAGTTTCCACCACAGGGCTCCACATTCGTTTGCGTAGGCCGTATATTAGCGCGCATTGAAACAATTCAGAAGGGGAATGTCTTGAAGGTTCGCTACGGATTTAGCCACTCGCCCCGGCGAAAAAGTTTATGAAGGACTACCAATAGATGGCGCAGTTTATTGAGGTGCCGATGGTCCGTTTGGGCGCTGAAGTTCTGCAGGCTTTGCTGGAGGATTTTGCCAGCAGGGATGGTACCGATTATGGCGCCAGGGAGTTCACCCTGGAGCAGAAGGCCGAGCAATTGCGTCGCCAATTAGAGTTGTCTGAGTTGGCACTGCTATACGATGCCGACAGCGAGCAGTGGGACCTTGTTGACGCCGAGCGAGCACGCGCCTTGCTGGCGCAGTGAAAAGACGATATGACTAGAGAACCACAGCACACGTTGGATGTATGCGGGCTATTTTGCCCGGAACCCGTCATGATGTTGCACAATAAAATCCGCGATGTAGCCGAGGGTGAAGTCATAGAAGTCTGGGCCACAGACCCCGCAACAACCCGGGATATCCCCAAGTTTTGCGCATTTTTAGGCCATCAGTTACTGGCCCAGGAAGAGAGGGACGGCAAGTATATTTACCGTTTGAAGAAAAAGGCCGCGCAGTGATGGCGCCAGCAGCGCCGCCCGCACAGCTGGCACCCGTTTGAGTGTTAAGCGAGTGGAAGCGGTGTTCGCCCAATGCTTCGGGCACAGTAGCAATACGCGCCTGTGCGGTGGCTTTGATGAGCCATTGTATCGCCCGGTTGCAGCCCCGGGACAGATAAATGAGCTGCGCTACCGTGAAGACTTTTTCTCCAGCGCCCTGCACGAAGCGTCCCACTGGTGTATCGCGGGTCCCGCCAGGCGCTTACAAACAGATTTCGGCTATTGGTATGCACCCGACGGCCGCAATCGTTCACAGCAGAGCGCATTCGAACGTGTCGAGTACAAACCCCAGGCCCTGGAGTGGTTCTTTTCCAGGGCCTGTGGGCATCGCTTTCGCATTAGCGTGGATAATCTGGATGCTTGTAGCATTAGTGATTCTGCAGACAATGGGTTTGAACTGCGGGTGTGGGCCCAGGCCAGGGCCTGGTGCGAGGAGGGTCTGCCGGTGGACGCAGGCATATTTTTCGTGGCGCTGTGTCGGGAGTTTGGTACGGCGCATGACCTGAACGCCCTAAGGTTTTGCGTATCCGAGCTCAACAGCGATAGATGAGACCATGACGCTCACTATTGTCGCAGACGAGAATATGGAGGGGGTTGTCGAAGCCATGGGGGAGCTCGGTACTGTGCGCCTGGTCAACGGGCGAGCGTTGCAACGGGCAGACCTGCGTGAGGCCGACGTGCTGCTGGTGCGATCGGTTACCGCGGTAAACGCCTTACTGCTGGACTCTACGCCTGTCAGCTTTGTCGGTACGGCGACCAGTGGCTTCGACCATGTCGATCGAGACTACCTGCGCCGTAAGGGGGTTTCCTTTGCCCATGCACCCGGTTCCAACGCCAACTCTGTGGTTGAGTATGTGCTGGGGGCAATTGCAGCGGTAGGCGATAAACTGGAGCAGCTATTTTCAGGTGGCCGGGTAGGAATCATCGGCTATGGCAATATCGGAAAATTACTGGCTGAGCGGCTCTCCGGGCTGGGGATTAACTACCGGGTCTACGACCCGTGGCTGGAAGATGGCCAACTGGCTCATCGGGCTTGCCTGGACGAGGTGCTGCAGTGCGATGTTATTTCAGTACACGCTGAACTCACCAGAAAACATCCCTGGCCCAGTTATCATTTACTCAGCGCTGCAGAACTGTCCAGGCTTGACCACTCCTGCTTGCTTATCAATGCCAGCCGTGGGGAAGTTATCGACACCGTTGCCTTGGAAGAAATCCTGGGTGAAGTGCTGGCGCCTACGGTTATATTGGATGTATGGGAAGGAGAGCCTGTTGTCCGGGAAAGCTTATTATCCAGGGTAAAATTTGCTTCCGCACATATAGCGGGTTATTCCCTGGACGGAAAACTATTGGCCACACGCATGCTGAAGGACGCGTTACTTAAGCATTTAGGGAAGCCCGATCGCGCTGTACTGAGCGCTGTGCCCGGCGAGGTTCCAACAATTAAACTGTCGGGCTCTCTGGCTGGCGCAGCGCTGCTTCGAGCGCTTTTACTGCACAACTACAGGCTCTCCGAGGACGACCGCTTATTAAGGGAGGCTGTAGTGGGTCATTCCAGCACGACAGCGGCCACTAATTTTGATCGCCTGCGCAAGGCGTACCGAGTTCGCAGAGAGGTCTGCGGTGCAGATGTTGATGCCGCAATAGAGGCCCCAGACAGGTATATCCTCAAAGCCATGGGTTGCGAGCTGGCCGGTGGGAGGGGCGTGTAGTTTGAACCTCCAACAGTGTCACCCGGGCCACACGCTCAGCATCGGCCTCATTGTAAACCCGTTGGCGGGCTTGGGCGGTACACTGGGGCTGAAGGGCAGTGACGATTTGTCCTCGCATGACATCGAAGGTGCAAACTTGAATACGCATCGCAGTATGGAAAGGGCAATACGCGCTATGACCCCTTTACAGAAATATTCCTCAGCGCTGGTTTTTCCCTGTTGGGGGGGAGGGATGGGAGAAACCGTGCTGCGCTCCCTGGGTTTGCAGGGCGAAGTATTGGGCTTATGCGAGGAACCGTATTCAACGGCACAGGACACCAAACAGGCGGCGCGAGCTATGCTCGCAGCTGGAGTAGACATCATCGTATTTGTAGGTGGCGACGGTACTGCCAGGGATCTTTACGATGTACTGGGAAACACGTCTCCGGTACTGGGAATTCCCGCAGGGGTTAAAATGCACTCGGGCGTATTTGCTGTTTCACCGGAGGCGGCGGGTGAATTGTTGGTGCAACTGGTGCAAGGCGGCCTGGTGGGTCTGACACTGCGGGAAGTACGCGATATAGACGAGCAGGCTTTTCGAGAAGACATCGTCCGCAGCCGGTTTTACGGCGAGATGCAGGTCCCCTCTGAGGGGCGATTTTTGCAACACACCAAGATAGGCGGTGTTGAAAATGCTGAACTGGCAGCTGCCGATATCGCGGCCTGGGTTGTTGAAGCCATGGATGATGACTGCATTTATATCATAGGGCCAGGGTCTACCACGGCTGCGGTTATGGATGAGTTGGGGGTGCCCAATACGCTGTTGGGTGTCGATGTGGTGTGTGACCGTACATTACTGGTGGCGGATGCCAGCGAGCAGAGCCTGTTAGCGCTGTTGGCGGACACAAGTGTCAAAAGCAGAATTATCGTGACAGCGATTGGTGGTCAGGGCCATGTCTTTGGTCGGGGTAATCAGCAAATTTCTCCCCGGGTCATTCGCCTGGTCGGGCTCGATAACATTGATATCATAGCGGCCAAATCGAAAATTACTGGGCTTGAGGGCAGGCCCTTACTACTGGATACTAACGACCCGGAACTGGACCGAGCGCTCAGCGGCTATCGCTCGGTCACAACGGGCTATCAGGACCAAATTCTTTACCGCCTGGCCACAATGGCTTAAATTATAATGCGATAGGGATGGAGACGATTATGAAAGACGAACAACATTGGCGTGAAACGCTAAGTTCCGAGGAATACCGTGTGTGTCGTGAGAAGGGCACAGAGCGGCCATTTACCGGCGAGTACTGGGACAGCGAGAAGGAGGGGGTCTATCACTGTAAATGCTGTGGCGAGCCCTTGTTCCTCTCTGACTCCAAGTTTGATGCCGGTTGTGGCTGGCCCAGTTTTTTTCGCCCGGTCAATGCAGACGCCGTCACTGAGGATTCAGATACTACGCAGGGCATGCTGCGCACGGAAGTCACTTGTGATAAATGCGGCGCCCATCTCGGGCATGTTTTTGATGACGGGCCCCAGCCCACAGGGCTGCGTTATTGCATTAACAGTGTTTCAATCAAACTGGAAGAGGGCGGTAAATAAAGTCGCCTATGATGGACCATAGACTCCCCGCGTGTTGAATGCTCCCGAGTAAACTTGTAGCAGCACAGCTACAAGGTGTGTTGATTTTGGCTTGCCTGTTGTTAGGTGGCTGTGCCGCAAGGTTACACGAAAAAGCCCCGAATCTCGATGCGATGTCCGCCGGCGAGCCCTGGCTTGTTCATTGTGAGACGGCTATGTCACTGGGGCGTGATACGCATCACTCAGCCGGTTTGGGTGGTGTTGAGTGGCTGGTTGCGATGGACAGCTCCGGTTCTCCACTGAAACTTTCAGGCCAGCTTGAGGACGGTTTTTTCATGGTGCGGGGGGTGGCACACTGGAGTCTTGCGGGTGGCAATGCTTCCCATCGAATCAACATGGATAATTTACACGCCAGCTGCCTTGCAACGATGGCGCAATCTCGGGGGAAAAAGGCCAATGAGTTACTGGCAGTGCGCGCTTTTCGAAAGAGCGATCGCGTTAACATTGCCATTGACTTTGACTCGAAACAATCCTCCTACGGTATTCGGAGGCTAGTTGTATTCAGTGATAGCCTTTCCGATTCGGGAAAGATTAAAGCGCGCTTGAAGGTGCTGCCAGGGCCACCTTACTGGGCTGGTCGATTTTCAAATGGCCCTAACTGGATAGACTATCTTGAGGCGTGGAGTACAATTCCGGTACAAAATCACTCCTTTGGCGGCGCATCGGTGACAGGTGCAGATAATATCTCTAGACAGAATCTATATGCCTTAATTCACGATGGCGGCCAGTATTTTGTCAGCGGCAGTATTGATCACCAAATTGATGATTACGGGGAAAAGTTTCTGGTGGGTGCAACGCTGCAACGCCCCGGAGAAACTGCCTTCCTGGTTTGGACCGGGTCGAATGACTACATATCCAAAGAGCCATTCTCCGGCGCCATTGATACCTTGCTGAATCACCCACTGGACCAGGGGGGGTATCAGGCGGTAGTCGATGCTGTGATAGAGGCTACACACCGACAACTGGAGCGAATTTACGCACTGGGAGGGCGCTATATTTTAATCGCCAACCTGCCAGATCTCGGTGATACGCCCATTGTTCTACAAAACAATACCTATTCCTTTTCCACTTACGAGGAGTCTGATGACGCGCGACGCCTCGCTCTGGCGTCTCGCTTGAGCGACCTGTCTCAATACCACAATGAGGGTCTGGCGAGAATAGTTGCTACATTTCGCGCGGACAGACCCGATGTGCAGCTCCTTGAGTTCGATGCCGACCAGGCATTCACTGCGCTACTACAGGATGAGTTACCTGAACCAGAGCATCCGTTTAAGCCGGGTTTTTCTCCGCAAGCCCAGGGAGTGCTGGTACGGGGTGTTGATACCACTCAGATATTCCAGCAGCGTTGCTACCGGGGAGGCTATTTTGGCAGCAGTATGCCCAGCAAGACCTGTGATCAAGCGGATAAGGTTGTTTTTTGGGATGTAATCCACCCCACAACCTTCGCCCACTGTTGGACTGCCTACTTATTTGGTATGCAAATGAGCAGGGCGGGGTGGTTGGAACAACCCCCGCCCCTGCAGGATTATAAGGCCTGGTGTGAGGGCATAAGTGGGTTGATGCGTGGGCATAAGCAGGTAGAGGATGTATTGTCGCCACATGGCCTAGGCTCGTAGTAGGGACAAAAAAAATGGAGCGGGAAACGAGATTCGAACTCGCGACCTCAACCTTGGCAAGGTTGCGCTCTACCAACTGAGCTATTCCCGCATACTTTGAACTTACTGTGCCGCCGCTGTCGCGTGTTCTCGCGAGACTGGCCGTCCGCCCTCAACCATGGGCAAGGTTGCGCTCTACCAACTGAGCTATTCCCGCATCTTGATGAGTGGCGTCCCCTAGGGGGTTCGAACCCCTGTTACCGCCGTGAAAGGGCAGTGTCCTAGGCCACTAGACGAAGGGGACGCAGAGACTCAATCAAGAGGCGCGCATTTTAGGTAGACTCAGGGGTGGCGTCAAGCCCCACAGAGGCTTTTTCCACGGTTTTTTACTGTGACTTCATAAGCTTAGCGCGCGCCGCCTGAAAATCCAGAACTTCGCCCCGCTTTTGTGCTTCGGTTCGTTGCTGGTCCAGGCTTTGAAAG